>JAEAMG010000139.1_pt1 | contig 112419 bp, 105 predicted proteins | sample 8958741 | NCBI WGS metagenome assembly JAEAMG01 (sample SAMN16933256, study PRJNA681125) | bioreactor sludge metagenome | isolation source: anaerobic bioreactor treating anionic surfactant - SDBS | place: India: Bengaluru | collected 2019-02-28
ATTTTGACCTGCTCAAAATGACTGGTACCGCTGTCAGTCTGGCGTTGTCCCATATTGTTCCAGTCACCTAAGAAGCTCACCCCTTCTCGGGCTGTCGGAATCACACCGATCAGCAATTTACCTTCATCATTATAAGCTGAGCATAGCAAGATGTCAGAATCGATCGAACCTGAACAGAAGCTTTTGTCACCATGAAATAGATATTCATTTTCAGACACTTGGGTTGCAATGGTTCGTCGGTCTAAGGGATTTAAAGTATTGCCCCAAAACAGGTTTTCTTTTGCAGTTTGCTCAAACCATTTTCCATACTGTTCAGGCTGGGAAAACAGTTGCACCGTCACAATCAGCAAATGATGAAAACCATAAACATGTGCCAGTGAACTGTCGACCTGGGCAATCGTTTGAATAGTTTGAAAAACCGTTTTCCAGTCTGCTCCCTGACCGCCATATTGGGTTGGAATGGCAAGTCCCAGTAAACCACTTTGACGGATTAAATCACGCTCCTGTTTTGGGTTACCGCCCCGTTTATCACGTTCCGCAGCAGTGGTTGCAAACTGTTCCGCCAGTTGTTGAGCAATGTGTAATGGATTTGAAGTTAAAAGCAGGGATGAAGCATTCATAATATGATCTGATTATTGCTATATTTTTAGCTTAGCAGATGATGTTTTGCTGCTTTATCTGAATGCCTGCTGTGCTTATACATAAAATAAAAATACCGCCTGAAATTAAGGCGGTATTTTTATAAATGACTTATTTGTGGGGATAGACCGTTGCAATCAGATTGTCCACCACCTGTGGGTCGGCTAGGGTTGAAGTATCTCCTAAAGTGTCCAGTTCATTGGCGGCAATTTTTCTTAATATACGGCGCATGATTTTACCGGAACGGGTTTTCGGTAAAGCCGGTGCCCAATACAAGGCATCCGGTGTAGCTACGGGTCCCAACACCTTACGCACCCAGTTAATCAGTTCATGACGCAGCTCTTCGGATTCCTCAAAATTTGCCTGTAAAGTGACGAATGCACAAATACCCTGTCCCTTAATATCATGTGGCATACCGACCACCGCCGCCTCAGCCACATGTTCATGCGCTACCAAGGCACTTTCCACTTCTGCCGTACCCAAACGGTGGCCAGAAACATTCAGTACGTCATCGACGCGTCCGGTAATCCAGTAATAGCCATCCTTGTCACGGCGAGCACCATCTCCGGTGAAATACGTCCCCGGATAAGTCGAGAAATAGGCTTCGATAAAACGTTCAGGATCACCCCAAATGGTACGCATCTGACCCGGCCAGGAATCCTTGATGATCAGGTTGCCTTCGGCTTCACCTTCAAGTTCCTTGCCTTCAGCATCGACGATGGCGGGTTGTATGCCAAACAAGGGTCGGGTTGCAGAACCTGGTTTTAAATCGGTTGCACCCGGCAAAGGTGAAATCAGGATTCCGCCAGTCTCGGTTTGCCACCAGGTATCGACAATCGGACAGCGGCTTTCACCGACCACGGTGTAATACCAGTTCCAGGCTTCCGGGTTAATCGGCTCACCTACCGAACCGATCAGGCGCAAGCTGCTGCGGTCACTTTCCCGAACAAAGGCATCGCCTTCGCGCATCATGGCGCGAATCGCCGTGGGTGCGGTATAGAGGATGGAAACATTGTGCTTATCGACAATATGACCGGTACGCGCCCAGGTTGGATATTGCGGTACGCCTTCAAACATCACCGTGGTGGTGCCATTGGAAAGTGGGCCATAGATCACATAGGAATGCCCGGTAATCCAGCCCACATCCGCAGTACACCAGAATACGTCATCCTGCTTGATATCGAACACTTCTCGGAAAGTAGAATTCACATACGTCAGGTAGCCACCGGTCGTATGCAACACTCCTTTAGGCTTGCCGGTCGAACCCGAGGTATACAGAATGAATAGCGGATCTTCGGCATTCATCGGTTCAGGCGGGCAGATTTCATTCACCGACATGATTTCCATGTGATACCACAGATCACGCCTTGGCTGCATTTCAATCGGGTTGCCAGTACGGTGTACCACAATCACATGTTCAACCGATTCAGTCCCGGCAATTTTCAAGGCTTCATCCACATTGGCCTTGAGCAGAATCGGCTTACCGCCGCGCATTCCGGAATCGGCGGTAATCACCATTTTGGCCTGGCTGTCTTCAATCCGGCTGGCCAGTGAATCGGGAGAAAAGCCGCCAAATACCACACAATGTACCGCGCCAATCCGGGCGCAGGCCAGCATTGCAATTGCGGCTTCCGAAACCATCGGCATATACAGCACCACCCGGTCGCCTTTTTTAATCCCATTCTTTTTCAGGACATTGGCAAAACGGCAGGTTTCGTCATAGAGTTCGTTAAAGGAAATAATTTTATGTCGTGAAGGATGATCACCTTCCCAGATAATGGCCGGTTTATACGGATGTTCTTTAAGATGTCGATCTAGACAGTTGGCACTGAGGTTCAGCTGCCCGTCAGCAAACCATTCAATCTTGAAATTGTCTTTGTCAAAACTGGTATTTTTGACTTGGGTAAACGGTTTGATCCAGTCCAGCTTGCTGGCCTGTTCAGCCCAATATTCATCAGGCTGCTCGATGGATTTCTGATAACGCTCAAAATATTCAGACTCATTGGTGCGAGCGGTTTTTTTAAATTCTTCTGGTACAGGATAGATTTCATTCATTGTTTACTTCCTTGATCTTATTCATCTCATCACGAGATGTTATGCCGCGTTATTGCTTTATTTATTGACTGCGTATTTACAGTATGGCGATTATTTTTTAACCGCTTCAATCATGCTTTGGTCGTAGTTTATTTATACAATTTAAAACACAGACCTCTCATCATATTCAACAAAAAAATATGGTTTTATGAGTATCTGACCTGTTCTTTTAATCTTATAATTTAAGCATAGAACGTACTGTTAACTTTACAAAATACAATATTTTTCTTCTCTGAATTTTATTTGGAAAACGCGTATGAACCCGCACGACGACTCCTCCTTTTTTTCACGCGCCCAACCGGCCAGGTCAGATAATCCACTCTCTCCAGAAGGTCGTTTTGGTCGTCTGAGTTCAATTGGCTGGTATGGGTTTGTGCATCTGATTGCTTTCTTTGCCACCATTGCTCTTAGCCTGACCATGGGTATCTTTAACTTTCATACCCTGTCGATGGACAATCAGTTCGTCAATACCCTGACAGGAATCGCCGGACTCGGTTTCGTAGCCATTCTGGTGCTGTATATCTATTTTCTGATCGTGATTAGCATACGCCGTTTGCATGATCTGAACCGTAGTGGCTGGCTGACCCTGCTGTTTCTGCTGCCACTGGTGAATATTTTTATCGGCCTGTATTTGCTTTTGGGTTCAGGGACTAAAGGTAGCAATAAATATGGACTGCCGCGTGAAACACTGGTCTGGGAAAAAATATTGGCCTGGTTGATGATCATCCTCGCAGTTCTGAGCTTTCTGGCTTCAGGCAGCATAATATCTTATCAGTTTGGTACAGGTGAGCTGGAAGTTCCCCCACAAGTCATCCAAAAAGGCACACAATATTTCTAAAGTTGGCTGACAATTTTTGACAAAACGTCAATGAATGCTAAATATTGTCGGTTAAATTTTTGTTCAGTTTCAGGCAAAATGTCCGGCAATGATCATCATCCGGAAAACTTGTGGCTGAAAAACAAAACGCCTTAAATGAGGTAACTCAAGACACCTCTCAACTTTTGCAAGAAGCAACAGAAAAGACAGCGCAAACTGTCATTGAACATACAGCAAAATACAATGATGCCTATTCCACCATCGACAAATTTGTTGATGCCTTTTGGGAACGCCTGCCTTATTTATGTATCGCGTTGGTGGTCTTCAGCATTTTCTGGTTGCTGTCAAAACTGTTTAAGCTCTTTGTCCGTAAAGCACTCACTGACCGTAGTTACACCAAACAAAACCTGGTACTGGTACTGAACCGTGTCGGCAGCTCAGCCATCATTTTTATTGGCTTTTTAATTGCCATGGTCATTGCCATTCCAGGTTTTACCCCGGGTCAGCTGATGAGTGCTCTGGGGATTGGTTCGGTCGCGATCGGTTTCGCGTTCAAGGACATTTTCCAGAACCTACTCTCTGGCATCTTAATCCTGCTGGGTGAACCGTTCAAAATTGGCGATGACATTATTGTTTCGGGTATGGAAGGAACGGTTGAGGATATCCAGATTCGTGCAACCTACTTACGCTCTCCCGATGGTCGCCGCATCGTGATTCCCAATGCGACGGTATATACCAGTGCCGTGATTGTAAACACGGCCTATCAACGCCGTCGTTGTGAATTTGTGGTGGGGATTGGTTATGAAGATGATGTACAAAAAGCCAAGAGCATTATTTTAAGCATTTTAGATAAAGACCCGACTATTTTGAGCCAGCCTGGATTTGCAGTAAACGTCAATGCACTTGCAGACTTCTCGATTAACCTGAATGTACGTTGGTGGGTCGATACCACAGAAACCACCACTGCAGGTTCAATCAGCGAAGTTCAGGAACGCGTGATTAAAGCCTTTGCTGAACATGAAATTTCGATTCCTTATCCGGTACAGGAAGTCAAAATCTATCGTGGCAATGACACGACAGAACTCGCTGAATCAGCACGTGCTAAATAAGCGGCCCAATACGTAAGGAATTACCGTTTCGGTCCGAATAATACGGTTGCCCAGGCTGACTGCTTGGCAGCCGTTTTTTATGAGTAAATCAATTTCATAAGGGATAAAACCGCCCTCTGGGCCAATCACAATGGTGCAGGGATGATCAATCGCAAAAGGCATGGATTGCTCTACATAAGGATGGGCCACATAAGCAGGACATTCTGCCGTAATTAAACCGGGCAACACATCTTCAACAAAAGGTTTAAAGCGTTTATGGATTTCAATTTGCGGTGCAACCGTATCCCCTGCCTGTTCCAGACCCAGTGTGACATAATGATCCAGCTGCTGTAGAAATGGGGTTTGCCAATAGCTTTTATCCACCCGATAGCTATGCAGCAAAATCATTTTTTCCACCCCTAGAGTCACGCTATCCATAATCAGGCGGCGCAGCACTTTCGGACGTGGCATGGCGACAATTAAAGTTACTGGCAACTTGGCTGGAACAACTTCTTCTTTGAGCGGTTTTAATTTTATAGCGTGTTCGGTCACTTCTACAATTTCGGTGAGATAGCGTTTCCCCTCACGAATACCCACCTTGAGCGTATCACCTACAGTAATCTCTAGATGTTGCTGTAGATGCTCTAACTGACGTTTGCTGGTAATAGACCAGTATTCAGATTCAGTTTGGCGTGGGTCAAGGAGGACAATATTCATAAGCTATAAATTTCAACTATTAAAAGCAAGACGCGTGCACAGCCACGTATCATCTCATGACTTTATTTTACTTTGCGTAGGCATATTCCTACTTTTGATAGAGCAAAAGTAGGCAAAACTCTTTGTTAGGCTAATGGTAAGTCCCTTTACCATAGCCTAACGGCGGCATCCCTGCCGCCTCCGCGAAATAAGTTTCAGCGTAACGATACACAACATAGGGCTATTTAAAGATACTGATCAATCACCGCAATATGTTTGGCTAAAGAACCCTTGTTCTGCAACATAATTTTCTGTGCATGTTGATTCAGTTGCTCTGCAGCTACGTGATTATTTAACAATTCAATTAAAACCTGCGCGGCCTGCTCTGCATCTTCCACGATTTTCACACCATCTACAGCAACAAATTCATCGACAATGGTCTGGAAGTTAAAATAATTTTTACCCAAAACCGTCGGCACATTTAAGGCAATCGGCTCCAGAATATTATGTCCGCCACCCGGTTCATTCAACGAACCGCCAACAAAGCAGGCTTGGCTAAGTGCATACCACAGCCACATTTCCCCCATCGAATCGGCTAAATAAACTTGGGTATCTAACTGAATAGCTTCCCCTGCACTGCGACGACTGGTTTTTAGATTCAGATTTTGTGCAAGCTGAAACACTTCATCAAAGCGTTCCGGATGACGTGGCACCACAATGACCAGCAGTTCTGGATGTTGTGTTAAATAAGGCTTTAGAGCCGTTAACAGTTTTTGTTCCTCAGGCGCATGGGTACTGGCGAGGGTGATTATTTTCCGTGCCGATAAATGCCAGTCCTGCTGTAATTGCTGCGCCTGTTGAATAAAGCTTTCCGGTGCATGAATATCAAATTTAATACTGCCGAGTACCTGGCTTCTTTGCTCAGCCATACCTAAATTACGGTAACGATCTAAAGTCGCCTGATCTTGAGCCAGCAAACGTTCCAAACCCTTCAGCATGCCTTGGGTCAGTCCTTGAACCTTGGCATAGCCTTTGGCCGATTTTTCCGAAAGTCGGGCATTAATCAGTAAACATGGCACTTTAAATTGCTGTGCCTGATCGATTAAATTCGGCCAGATTTCAGTTTCCACCAAAACCAAGAGCTTCGGCTGATATTTTTGATAAAATGTCTGGACTAATTTTTTCTGATCGGCAGGTAAATACACGGCCTGAAACAAATGTTCATAAGGTGCTTTTAGAAATAGTGACTTGGCCCGAGCCTGACCCGTCTTGGTGGTATTGGTGACCAGTACCGGATGGCCAAGTTTGAGATAATGTTCAATTAAAGGCTGGGCAGCATTGGTTTCTCCAACCGACACCACATGAAACCAGATTGCATGCAGGTTTTTCGGCGCTTGAAATGGACCAAAGCGCTCAAGACATTCTTGTTGCAATTGCTCCGTAGTCAGCGCACGTTTTTTAATCTGCCATTTATACAATGGCTTAATTAGAGTAAGTGCCGCATTGTACCAAAAAGGAGTAGCCAAACAAGTTGCCTCAAATCATGTTCAATCGGCAAAATATAACAGAGCAGCCTTCACATGTTAATGAATTCTGCTCTGTGACATCATTTATTCTGTTTTATGGAAGTAGCTGCTTAACTTTCAGCAAGCTGTTTATTCAGGAATGGATAGTCAATATAGCCTTCTGCCACATCGGTTCCAATCATGTTTTCCAGTTTCAATTCATTCAGTGGTTCATCTTCCACCAAACGCTCAAACAGGTCTGGATTGGCAATATAAGCCTTACCAAAAGACACTGCTTCCGCTTTACCTGATGCCAGCAGCTCAAGCGCATCTTCACGGCTTAAACGCATATTGGCAATATACGGCACACCGTTGGAACGCGCCTTCATTTCCAGACTGATGCTGTCATCGGCCAGATATTCACGGGTAAAGAAAAAGGCAATTTGACGTTTACCCAATTCTTGCATGACATAACCAAAGGTTTCTTTAGGATTGGCATCACCCATATCGTGCTCATCGCCACGCGGTGCCAGATGTACACCGACACGACCTGCGCCCCACACTTCAATCAGTGCATCCACAACTTCCAATAAGAAGCGGGCACGGTTTTCAGCAGAACCGCCATATTCATCTTCACGCAGATTGGTTTTGCTTTGCAGGAACTGGTCAATTAAATAACCGTTGGCGGCATGCAGTTCTACCCCGTCAAAACCGGCCGCTTTGGCTTTAATTGCGGCTTGTTTGTATTGTTCGGTAATGGCATGGATTTCCGAGATTTCCAGGGCACGTGGCGCCACATATTCACGTTTCGGACGCAGCAGGCTGACATAGCCAGCTTGCTTCACATTACTGGCTGAAACTGGTGTTTCACCATTTAACAGGTCAGGATGGGAGACACGTCCCACATGCCACAACTGCGCTACGATCAAACCGCCTTTACCATGCACCGCATTGGTAACCAGTTTCCAGCCTTCTACCTGTTCATCGGTAAACAGACCCGGGGTTTTTTCATAACCGTTGGCTTCTTCTGAAATCACTGTCGCTTCGGAGATGATTAAACCTGCGCTAGCACGCTGTGCATAGTACTCCGCCATCATGGCCGTCGGAACACGGTCTGCTGTAGCACGGCTACGTGTCAGTGGTGCCATCACCACACGGTTTTTAAGTTTGAGTTCACCAAATTGAATTGGGGTAGAAAAATCTGTCATCAAGCCATCCTCTTACAGCTGGCCTAGACTGATTAAAGTCTAAAGCGCATGCTGTAAATGTTGTAAAAATTCCTGAATCAGTGCTTCATTACGAGAGAAATAAGACCATTGCCCATATTTGGTCACCTGAATCAGCCCTGCCTGTTGCAACACCGATAAGTGATTGGACATGGTGGATTGGGAAATATCCGCGATTTTTTCCATCTGCCCTGCACATACACCACGACTGAAATCACTGCCACATTCTTCAGTGGCAATGAAACGTTCAGGTTCTTTTAAACATTGCAGAATCTGACGTCGAATCGGGTTGGCTAAGGCTTTATAAATCGCTTCTGTGTCCATCTCATTTCACTCATGTTCATGATCAGCACTTTCGCAAAAATCATTATATCGAATTTATGCGATATTAATATCGAAAATTATCGATATTATGAGTCATTTTGTAAATTGCTGTCATTTTATCCAAATCCAGATCATTCTAGCATTGTCTGGTCAGGGGCATTCATCCTGCTGATCGACAAATGTTAAAGCTAAAAAAGCAGAGAACCCGCCTCTGCTTTTCCACGCAATAAACTTATAGACCCTGTTTCAGGCTGGCTTCAATAAATTTATCCAGATCACCATCCAGTACTGCACCAGTATTCGAGGTTTCTACACTGGTACGCAAGTCTTTAATACGCGAGTCATCCAGTACGTATGAACGAATCTGGCTGCCCCAGCCGATATCAGATTTGGTATCTTCCAACGCCTGCGCCGCTTCATTACGTTTGCTCATCTCTAATTCATAGAGTTTGGCACGTAACTGTTTCCAGGCATGGTCACGGTTGGCATGTTGTGAACGCTGGTTCTGACAGGCCACTACAATACCGGTTGGTGCATGGGTTAAACGTACCGCAGAGTCGGTTTTGTTAATGTGCTGACCACCGGCACCGGATGCACGATAAGTATCGGTACGTACATCTGCCGGGTTAATATCAATTTCAATGTTGTCATCCACTTCTGGCGATACAAACACGGCAGAGAATGAAGTATGACGACGGTTACCCGAGTCAAATGGCGATTTACGCACTAAACGGTGTACACCGGATTCAGTACGCAACCAGCCATAGGCATACTCGCCTTCTACACGAATGGTCGCCGATTTAATCCCGGCCACATCACCGTCAGATTCTTCCATCACTTCAGCTTTAAAGCCATGACGTTCAATCCAGCGCAGGTACATACGCAGCAGCATTGAAGCCCAGTCCTGTGCTTCCGTACCACCCGAACCGGCCTGAATCTCGACATAACATGGATTCGGATCCATCGGATTGCTGAACATACGGCGGAATTCAAGTTTTGCCAGTTCCGCTTCTGCAACATCAAGTTCAGCCTGCACATCCTCAAGCATGGCTTCTTCGTCCGCTTCTACAGCAAGGTCAAGCATGGCTTGGGCATCTTCAAGCTGCGTAGCTAAACCATCCAGTACATTCAGTACATTCTCAAGCTCGCCTTTTTCTTTGGCCATGGCTTGGGCACGGCTTTGGTCATTCCAGATCGCCGGATCTTCCAGTTCACGCAGAACCTCTTCTAAACGTTCCTTTTTCAGATCGTAGTCAAAGATACCCCCGTAATGTCAGACCACGGTCGTTTAAGTCTTTTAATTGGTTTAGATAAGGATTAATTTCCACGTGAATTACTCTCAATCAGAATATTAGGCTTAAATAGCCGTCAATTATAACACAGAGCATACAGGGAGTTTTAAAGCACTTTAATTCAATAACAATTGAGCAAATACTGCATAAAAATAGCGGATAAAAAAGCACTTACTCTAGAGGGTGCTTTTAAGATTCAAATCATTTTTATGTTACAAAATACTCAGTTTTTTATGTAAAAAACGTCTAAATTCATAAAACCTCCACAATTTTAATAAAACAAAACATTTTAATATTTTTATAATTTTCAAATATTTAATAAATATAAATTACATAATATTACCTTAGAAACATTTCTGTAACCTTGGGTGGATTGACCTGTTTTTGTTTTGCTCTAGACTAAAAGTTGTAACAAAAAATGTATTATTTTTAACCGAAATTTGAGGGGTAGTATCCATGAAAAAATTAGCCATTGCTTCAGCATTTCTTTCTGCTCTAGCAGTCACAGGTACAGCCAATGCCTACCAGGCCGAAGTCGGTGCAGCAGCAGCTTATATTGATCCAGACAACGGCAGTTCAGGTAGTGCCTTCGGTGTAGATGGTACTTATTACTTTAACCCCGTACAAACTCGTAATGCGCCACTTGCAGAAGCGGCATTCCTTGACCGTGCCAGCAACGTCAATGCACACGCAACATTTGCCGATCGTGGCGATGTAGATGACAACACTTATGGTGTGGGTGCTGAAGTTTATGTTCCAAACTCAGATTTCTATCTGGGTGGTGATGTAAGCCGTAACAATACTGAATATCGTGATGTATTGGGTCAAAAATATGACTTTGATACCACTTATTATTCTGCTGAAGTCGGTTATCTTCCAGCACCAGGCCTATTAATTGCCGCTGGTGTAAAAGGATATGACAACGACAATGATGATGGTGTAGATCCTACAGTTCGTGCCAAATACGTGACCCAGCTGAGTAATGGTAAAGATATCAACCTTGAAGCAGGCGCATCATTTGGTGATCTAGACGAGTTCAATCTTGCTGCCGATTACTTCATTGATAAATCATTAAGTGTTGGTGCGGATTACTACAACAACGACTTAACTGATCAAAATGAATTTGGCATTAATGCGCGTAAATTCTTTAACCAACAAGTCAGCCTTGAAGGTCGAGTTGGTTTCGGTGAAGTGGGTAATAACGACTACAACTCATTCGGTGTAGCTGCTAAATACCGCTTCTAAGCGTGCCTTAACTCCTTTTCATCAAGTGGCCCATCTTCGGATGGGCCACTTTTTTGCTCTGTAATAAAGCATTTAGATAGTTTTTGCACATTGACGGGGCAAATATAAACTGTACACTTTGTTACAACTGTTCAAGAAACAGTCATATTTTTATAACAAAGAGAGAAATCTAAATGCTTAAAAAACTTGCTCTTGCTACAGCACTTTTGGCTAGCCTAGGAACTGCACATGCTTATCAAGCTGAAATTAATGCTGCATATGAAAATACCGACATTGATGACAGTAACGACATTGATACTTATGCAATTGGCGGGAAATATTATTTAAAGGGGGTTCAAGTTAGAAATGCTCCTCTAGCTGAAGCAGCTTTTTTAGGCAAAGCAAGCAATATCGGTCTTGGCTATGCCAATGCCCGTACTGATGATGATTTTGCAGATTTAGAAATTGATACTGTAGGTATTAATGGTGAATTCTTTATCCCTAACTCACAGTTTTATGTTTCTGGAAGCTTAAATCGTGCTGAAGTGACTGTTGAAAGTGAATTTGCTAAAGCATCTGATGACAATACAGGTTATGCAATTGAAGCAGGTTACCTACCAGTTAACGGCTTACTGTTAGCTGCAGGTGTTTCTAAAGAAAACATTGATCCAGTATATGTTTCAAAAAATGGTTTCATAGACACTTTTACCAATCTAGCCTCTGTAGCAGATGAGACTGCTGTGACTTTGCGCGCAAAATACGTCACTCAAATTGGCAATCATTTTACCAATTTTGAGGGAGCAACATATTTTGGAGATGAAACTGCATATCGTCTAGGTGCAGACCTTTACCTCGATCCTACACTTAGTGTTGGTATTTCCTTCGCTGACTCAACGATTGAAGATTCAGATACCATTTTCAGTATTCGTGGTCAGAAATTCTTTACTCCAGTCATTGCTGCCGGTATGAATTACACGACAACTGATGGTGGGGACTCTTTTGGAATCAACGGTACTTTCCGCTTTTAAGCTTTAAGATTAAAAACAAAAACCGCTCAATTGAGCGGTTTTTTTATTGTTCCAAATGGATCACGCGTAGTTGTAAACTGACGTTGCCATTAAATTCATTTTTATCAATTTCATAGACCAGTCGTACACTGCCCTGCATGGCATCAAATTCAAACTTGTCACGTGCATTAAAGGCGATGGCTTCCACAATTTGACCATCTTGCAAAGCCAGACGCAGCTTTAAATGCATTTCTTTCAGCCAGCGATAATCCAGAACCTTAAATATCCCTTCAAAAATCGGCGATGGAAACTTTTGCCCCCAGGGGGTTAAATTTTGCAGAAAATCGACTGTTTCAATGTGAAAATGTTCTGTCGGTAATTCACCATCAGTCCATAAAGTGGCCTGAAACAGTGACTCATCCATATTTGAAATTAAAGCCTCAAAGACCTGCTTAAATTCATCAAAATGCTGTTTCTGAATGGTCAAACCGGCAGCGGCGGCATGTCCGCCAAAATGGCTGACCAAATGGGGATACTGCTCGGCAATCATTTCAATCGCATCGCGTATATGTACGCCCTCTATAGAACGGGCAGAGCCTTTAATATGTATACCATCTTCATCGGAGGCAAAAACAATACTGGGGCGATGAAACTGTTCTTTTAAGCGACCGGCCACAATCCCAATCACGCCCTGATGCCAATGTGGCTCAAACAGAATGAGCACAGCTGGTAAATGCTCTTGGTCCAGCTCCAGCTGAGTAAGCTCAGACAAAGCCTCCTGTTTCATCTGGCTCTCGACCTGTCGGCGCTCAGTGTTCAATTGATTTAATTGTTGTGCCAAGGGATAAGCGGTTTGCAGATCGGCAGCCAGCAGACATTCAATCCCTATGTCCATGGTTTCCATGCGTCCAGCCGCATTAATCCGTGGTCCCAGAACAAAACCCAAATCTTGAGCATTTAAAGAAGCTGGATCACGTCCGGCAATATCCAGCAATGCGCTAATTCCCGCACGACACTGATTTTGCCGTATGCGCTTGACCCCGGCATCGACCAGAATACGGTTGTTATAATCCAGGCTGGCCACATCGGCATAAGTGCCTAAAGCTACCAGATCGAGATATTGGGCCACTTTTGAGGTCGATTTTCCTAATTGGCTGCGATAACTGGACAAATTGGCGAGCAGGTAAAACGCCACCCCGACCCCAGCCAAAGCCTTGCTGGGGAATTCACAGCCCAACTGGTTCGGATTGACCACAGCTTCGGCTTTAGGCGTTTCTTTGGTGGTCAGGTGATGATCAGTAATAATCACCTGCATGCCATGTGCTTGTGCCTGTTCCACCCCGGCATGGCTGGAAATACCATTATCTACCGTAATCAAAAGGTCAGGCGTGAAATTGGCAAAAGCCAGGTCGGCAATTGCAGGCGTCAGTCCATAACCATATTTAAAACGATCCGGCACCAGATACGCGACATTCGCGCCCATATCCCGTAAAGCTAAAATCATCAATGCCGTACTGGTGGCCCCATCGGCATCATAATCTCCCACAATGACAATTTTCTTTTGCTGATCAATGGCCTGATCCATCAACTGAATGGCAGCATCCAAACCTTTCATGGTCGGCGCTAAAAGATGCTTCAATTTCAGTTCAAGTTCTTGTTCCGATTGCACACCACGGCGCGCTAAAATTTGCGCAATAAACGGTGACACGCCCTGGAAGTTTTCAGGGCGTGTAATGAACGGTCTTTGCTGAATCAGTGTTTTTGGCATTAAGGCATGAGTCGTTGTAAGTTCCACTTACCGTCGATTCTTTCATAACACAAGCGGTCATGTAAACGGTTAGGACGACCTTGCCAAAATTCATAATAATCCGGTTGCAGGCGATAGCCGCCCCAGAATTCAGGTTTTGCCAATTCTGCTTTATCGCTCACCTGATCTTGCAAAATCTGAAAACGAGTCTGTAGTTCCTCACGACTGACAATCACACCACTTTGTGGCGTACTGATATGCGCTGCAATCTGGCTGTCTCGCGGGCGTTTATGATAATAATCTGTTGATTCCTCTAAAGAGATTTTTTCAACGCGGCCGCCGACACGAATTTGGCGTTCTTGCTCAGGCCAATAAAACAACAGTTCGGCATAGGGATTGTCTGCCAAATCCAGGCCTTTTTGACTGTCGTAATTGGTATAAAAATCATAACCTGCTTCAGTCGCACCACGTAATAATAGGGTACGCACATGCGGACGGCCTTGTGCACTCGCAGTTGCGAGCGACATGGCATAGGGTTCATGCAGTTGTGCTTCTAAAGCATGGTTAAACCAATTCAAGAATTGCTCATGCGGATTTTCAGCCACATGAGTTTCGTGTAATTCCCCTTTCTGGTAACTCAAGCGCAGTTCGCTCAAGTCTTTAATCAGATCACTCATATTGTTCCCTTATACTGCGTTAGAACGTACACTGTCTGCAAGCTGATTGGCCAAAGCCGTGACTTCTTGCAGATCATCCCCTTCAACCATCACCCGAATGACCGGTTCCGTTCCTGACTTACGAATCAGTAAACGACCACGGCCTTTTAATTGTGCTGCAGCCCGATCAAATTCAGCCACCAATGCAGGCACAGCATACGGGTCAAACATTTGTTGCAAACGTACATTTACCAAGACATTTGGCAATAAATGGAAACCTTCAACCAGTTCATGTAAGGCTTTCTTCTGTTCGACCATGACAGTCAATACCTGCAAGGCAGCTATAATCGCATCGCCTGTGGTACTTTTATCCAGCGTCAGAATATGTCCTGATGGTTCACCACCAATAGCCCAGCCATTTTCATCCAGGGCTTGTAGCACATAACGGTCACCCACGCTGGCACGGACAAATGGAACCTGGGCTTTTTCCAAAGCCAATTCAAGTGCCATATTGCTCATGACCGTACCGACAATGCCTGCCGGCTTTTTCGAGCCCTGTGTTGCCAGAATATATAAAATATGATCACCAGTAATTTGCTGACCGCTTTTATCCACCATAATCACACGGTCTGCATCGCCATCAAAGGCAATACCCAAATCTGCCTGATGTTCAAGCACGGCTTTTTGCAGGTTTTCCGGATGGGTCGAACCACAGTCCTGATTGATGTTTAGGCCATCCGGTTCATTATAAAGTGCTACGACTTTGGCGCCCAGTTCCTTAAACACCGATGGCCCCACGTTATAGGCAGCACCATTGGCACAGTCCACCACAATTTTCAGGTTACTGAGGTCAAAATGGTAAGGGAAAGTCGATTTACAGAATTCAATGTAACGGCCATTGGCATCTTTTACACGCACACTTTTACCCAGGTTTGCGGTATCTTCAATTTTGAGTTCGTTTTCGAGCTCTTTATTGATCGCATCCTGTAATTCATCCGGCAGTTTCTTGCCTTCGCTAGAGAAGAATTTGATTCCATTATCAAAATAAGGATTGTGCGAAGCTGAGATCACAATCCCCAAGCTGGCATGTAAAGCACGGGTTAAATGGGCAATCGCAGGGGTAGGTAAAGGACCAAGCAAATGCACATATACACCCGCCGCATTTAGACCGGCCTGTAATGCAGATTCTAAAATATAGCCTGATAAACGCGTATCTTTACCCAACACAACAATCGGTTTTTTCTTATTACTGAACTGTTTTAAAACCTTACCGGCCGCAAAACCCAACTTCAGGGCAAATTCAGGTGTAATCGGAAGTTCCCCAAACTTTCCACGAATTCCATCTGTTCCAAAATAACTCATTTTCTACTCACTTCTTATACATTTATAGGGAAATTAACCATCCCATTTTCATGCAAATACTTTACACCAAAATCAAAAAAGCCGTCATATAAATGACGGCTTTTCCTGAATTTGATTACTAAAAATCAACCAACACGGTAGTTCGGTGCTTCTTTAGTAATGGTCACATCATGTACGTGTGATTCAGACATACCAGCTGCAGTGATTTTCACAAACTTGGCATTTTGACGAAGATCGTTCACGGTTGCAGAACCGGTATAACCCATAGAAGAACGCAAGCCACCCATCATTTGATGAACGATGTTACCCATAGGGCCTTTGTAAGGTACGCGACCTTCAATACCTTCTGGTACAAGTTTTTCCTGACCAGCTTTAGCGTCCTGGAAATAACGGTCAGCAGAACCTGTTGCACCCGCCATTGCACCCAATGAACCCATACCACGGTAAGCTTTGTAATAACGGCCCTGGAAGAATTCTACTTCACCCGGTGCTTCTTCAGTACCAGCCATCAATGAACCGACCATGATGGTGCTTGCACCGGCGCCAATTGCTTTCGCCATATCGCCAGAGAAGCGGATACCGCCATCTGCAATCAAAGGAATCTGGTCTTTCAATGCATTGGCAACGCTGTCAATCGCAGAAATTTGTGGCATACCAATACCGGCAACAATACGTGTAGTACAGATCGAACCAGGACCGATACCCACTTTTACCGCATCAGCACCGGCATCAAGAAGCGCAAGTGCAGCATCACCAGTGGCAATGTTACCGCCAATCACCTGAACTTGCGGATAGTTGGCTTTTACCCAGCGAACACGCTCAATCACGCCTGCAGAGTGACCATGGGCTGTATCGACAACAATGGCATCTACACCCGCCTCAACCAGTGCTTCAACACGGCTTGGTGTTTCTGCGCCAGTACCGACTGCCGCACCGACACGTAGACGACCGAGGTCATCTTTACAGCTGTTTGGATAAAGTTCCGCTTTACGGAAATCAGTGACCGTAATCAAACCTTTCAGTTCGTTGTTATCACCCACCACCAATACTTTTTCAATGCGATTTTTTTGTAGAAGTGCCTGGATATTTTCTTTTGATTCGTTTTCACGAACAGTCACCAGACGGTCCTGACCAGTCATGATATTGCTAACAGGTTGTTCCAGATTGGTTTCGAAACGTGTATCACGACCCGTCACAATACCGACAACCCTGCCATCTTTAACCACAGGCACACCGCTGATGTTGTTGGCTTGAGTGATTGCGATCAGTTCACGAACAGTGGTTTCTGGCGTTACGGTGATAGGATCTTTCACCATACCCGCTTCAAATTTTTTCACACGGCGTACTTCTGCAGCTTGCGCAGCAATGTCCATGTTTTTGTGCAAGATACCAATACCGCCATTTTGCGCCATTGCAATTGCCATACGGGATTCAGTCACCGTATCCATAGCTGCTGACACAAGAGGAATATTCAGGTTAATGCCGCGAGTAAGGCGTGTCTTTAAGGAGACATCTTTTGGGAGAACAGTTGAGTAGGCAGGGAGTAATAAGACATCATCGAAGGTTAAAGCTTCTTGAACGATGGTCAACATAACAGTCTCACTGGTAATTTCCGTGCGCTATTATAAACAAAAAAAACAATTTTATTCATGCTTATTTCAGGCAGCAATGTAAAATAAATTTAGATTACTGAATATTATTGGGTTTTTGAATTTAAATACCGCAATTCGGGCTGAATTTCCTGATCAGTATTTCATTCAGACTGAACAACAAAAAACCTCGCGCTGTATCACCTAGACACCGCAAGCCCCCTAACCAGTGCAAAAGGCTCTAATCGTGGCTTTACCCATCAAAACCGTGTGTTTTTAAATAAAAAAGCAGAGCCAGGGCCCTGCTTTTTTATTCTGGGATGACGAATCACGATCTAGCTGACACGTTCAAAACTATCATCATTCTCGGCATCCTCTACCTCAATCTGGATAAAGGGAATCATATTGTGGGCCATACGGGCCTTGTTACATTGTTCATCGGCAATTTGCACTTCTTTACACGAGGAACTGCGTGACTCATACATGCCACAGCTGACCTGTTCACCTATGCTGCCTTCTAGCGCGATACAGCGTGGATTTTTTTGATTGGTTCCTGCCATGCATGAATAGACTGCTGTGACAGGTTCAGTATAGTGTTCAGGCATGGGAATTCCCTCTGCCCAATAAAATGAAACCCGAAAATAGGCGCAACATGCGCCACAGCTTAAACATGCATCCTGTGCAGGAACTTGAGACAACATTTCTTATAAATTCTCGTCATCAAAAAAGTTTTTTGGTCTAGAAAATATAAAAAATGTTGTTTTTTGACTCAAGAAAAATTTTGTATTTTCTTGAACTATTCAGGACAGGTAAATACGCTTTCGTCCATCAGGTCTGTGCCGCATTCCAAAGTTTCAATCCAGTCCAAAAATTGATGGATCTGCTCTTTGCCAATAAATGGCGTGCCATGCTGTGGCACAATCATTTCCACATCCATGCTACGAACCATTTGTACCCACAGACGGATCACTTTATTGCAACACATATAGCGTTGATGAAAGCCTTTCATCTTCGGAATATGCGCAGCAAAATTTTCCAGCGGTTTAGAGACATCATCTACCATGGATGCGCCCATATCACCAGAAAACAGAATTTTGGCAATCGGATCATAAAACTGGAAATTACCGACCGAATGCAGAAAATGTGCCGGAACGGCAACAATGCTCGATTCACCCAACGGAATCACCTGACCATGGTCAGGCAGCTCAACCAGACGATCCAGCCAGTTCCCTTTCATCCGGTCGCTCATGAAAGCCGAGCTCAAATGTGGCAAGAAACGTGCCCATAATTTTGATGCTACTATTTTGGCCTCGGTATAGACCAGCCAGCGTGGCATAGAAGTAATAATGTCGGGGTCCTGATGGGAGGCCATAACATAATCAAGATTGGTTAGACGAGTATATTTGTTCAGCTCCATGGTCAATGGAACATAGGTCAAGTCGCCCCCTGGATCAAGCACTGCAGCACGTTCATGATCCAAGATTAGAAACTGGTTTGCCTGTACACCTTCACCTTTCACTAAACTGGTAAAACTAATACATTTATGCGTACCATTATCAAATAGTACCTGTGATGTGGTGCGATCAAACGCCATACCCATTCCCCAAAATATCGTTTTTAAACTAAATTTTTAATTCCTCTCAACATATAGGGATTCATGGAAATTTACAACAAAATAACATCTGAATACTGGTAGATTTATCAGTAAATTGTGTGATATTTCACAATAAAAAATCCCGACAAAAATGCCAGGATTTTTTAATGCTATTCAAATTTAAAAGAAATAATGTTGTACCAGTGCCGCCACACCAATCACTAAAAACACAACTGCACCAATTTTATGAATCAGTGAAATCGGTAGTTTTTCTGCCAGTTTGTTACCAATAAAGACTGCAGGAGCATTGACCAGCATAATACCCAGTGTGGTTCCCAATGTTACCCAGCCAATACTGTCAAAGCGCGCGGCAAGGGCCACGGTAGCAATCTGGGTTTTATCACCAATTTCTGCCAGAAAGAATAAAACAAACGTGGCACTAAAGACGCCATATTTTTGCCATTTATTAATGCTTTCAGTTTCATCATCCAGTTCATCTGGAATCAGCATCCAGGCCGCCATCCCAATAAATCCAAGAGAAACAATCCATAACAATACGGTCGGGCTCAGAACAGTCGTAATCCATTGACCCAGTACAGCGGAAACACCATGGTTGACCACGGTCGCCAGAAAAATTGCAATCAGAATTGGTACAGGTTTACGGAAACGCGCGGCCAGCAGTAAAGCCAGCAATTGAGTTTTGTCACCCATTTCGGACAAGGCAACAACAGCTAAAGAAATCAGGAAGGCTGAAAGCATGATGTATTTCTCTGGCTAGCATAATAAAACCTGTGACTCACCCCTCCTGCTAGCCAAATTGAGCAGAGTGGTAAATCAAAGGTCTTGCCAACAAAAAGAAAATCGTGATCAAAAGATCATTTGGTTCTTTGCTATGATGACCATGTTCTGTGGAACAATTATGTTGACCATCACCTTTTTACCTTGCGTAAAAAGCGGCTACTCCCCAATGAAGTGCATGCATTTTAAGCTGAAAGATAAAAATTTTCAAATGACTTTAAAAATATCATTTCAGGATAATGCTAAACATTGCTACTCATGACAAAAATTGCATTAAAGATCATTTTAAGTGGCTGTGTTCACCGTCTTATCCCTATCATAAGAATGAGTCTGTGTATGTCTCAATACCAAAGCTTTCATAAAAAAACCCTGCCGAAGCAGGGTTTTTTGTAGCCTAAACTGAAATTAGAGCAACAGACTACGGATATCCGCCAACAATTTGGTCAGCTTATGGGTAAAGCGTGCTGCATCTGCGCCATTAATCACACGGTGGTCATAAGACAATGACAATGGAAGCATCAGCTTAGGATCAAAACCTGTACCATTCCAGACCGGTTGCATGGTGGCTGGTGAAATACCTAAAATCGCCACCTGAGGCCAGTTCACCAATGGTGTGAATGCGGTACCGCCAATTGAACCCAGGCTGGTAATGGTAAAGTTCGCCCCTTGCAAGTCTTTCGGTGACAATTTCTTGTCACGTGCTTTCTTGCTCAGCTCACCCAGCTCAACTGCAATTTGCTTGATTGATTTTTGATCTGGATTACGCAGTACCGGCACAGTCAAACCATCTGGTGTTGCTACGGCAATCCCCATATGGATTTCATTACGCAGCAATACCGATTTTTGATCGTCTGCCAAATGGCCTGCAAAATACGGCTCTTCCTTCAACAGATGAGCGACTGCTTTGGCAATAAAAGCCAGAATCGTCAGGCTAATACCGGCTTGTTTAAACTTGGCTTTGAGTTCACCGCGCCATGCTTCAAGTTCGGTAATATCGGCCAGGTCAAACTGGGTCACCTGTGGAATGTAGTTATTCAATGACAATTGCGGCACAGATACCTGTTGCAGACGGGTCATGACTTTTTCTTCAGTACCGCCAAAAGCACTAAAATCAGGAAGTTTAGGCAAACCAGAAACTTGTGCTACGGCCTGTGCTACCGGTGCAGCTTGAGGTGCAGTTAAGCGTGTTTTTACATAAGCAAAAACATCTTCTTTCATCAAGCGTGCATGTGGACCAGATGCTTTCACATCAGCCAACACCACGCCCAACTCACGCGCCAGCTTACGCACCGCAGGACCGGCATAGACTTTGGCATTGGCGGCATTCTGCTCTTTGCTCAGCTTATCAGGCGATTGAACGGGTGCTTGTTCTACAGATGTAGCCGCTTGTGGCGCTGCTACCGGAGCAGGTGCAGCTTTGGCTGGCTGAGCTACAGCAGCTGCTTGCCCTTTCGCTTCGATGCTTACCAGAGCCATGCCTTGTGAGACATTTTGCCCCATTTGTACGTGAATGGCTTTAATCACCCCTGCCGATGAGCTTGGTACTTCAACGGTCGCTTTATCGGACTCAACCACAATAATGCTTTGATCCGCCTCAACCGTGTCACCGACTTGAACTAAAATTTCCGCCACTACAGCTTTATCTACACCCAGATCAGGCACAGCAATTTCAACGTCTCCGCTTGGTGCAGAGGCTACAGGTGCCTGAACTGATGTTTCTGTTTTTGGCGCTTTTGTAGAAGATGCTGTTGTAGAAGCTGTACTTGGTGCAGCTTCAGCAGCTGAAGATGCAGTTTTCACTTTAAGCAGAACCACCCCTTCTTTGACTGTGTCGCCTGCCCGAACTTCAACGCTCTCAACCGTACCTGAAACGGTACTTGGCACTTCTACAGTGGCTTTATCAGATTCCACCACTACAATGCTTTGATCGACAGCAATTTCATCACCTACCTGGACCAAAATTTCGCCGACCAGGGCTTTTTCTACCCCAATGTCAGGGACTTGCACTTCAACAATTGAAGAGCTGCCAGTCGGAGCCTTCGGTGCAGAAGCTGCTGGTTGATGGGATGCCAGTTCCTGCATAATTTCCTGATCAGGCAGCGAGGTCGGAGTATTTTCCGAAGTCTTCTGTGAAGCAGCTGCTTCCTGGACTTCAGTCGCACTGGTTGAACCGTCTTCAGCTTCTAGTTCAATCAGGACCGAACCTTCTGAAACCACATCGCCCGCTGCAACCGTAATACTTTTCACAATCCCTGCCGAAGTACTTGGCACTTCAACAGAGGCTTTATCTGATTCAAGCAAAATCAGGCTGTCATCTACCGCAACGCTATCGCCCACTTTCACTAAAATTTCAGCAACGGTGGCTTTATCTACCCCAATATCAGGTGTTTTGATTTGCATGCTTAGTTCTCCTCACCTGATTGTTCTTTATAGTCCGCAACCGCCTGAATTTCAGGATGTGCTTGAGGTGCCCAAGCGACTGGACGATCAGTATCAAGTTCAAAGCTGGAGATGGCATCTTTCACCAAACGCGCATCAACCTCACCTTCATCGGCCAGTTTCTTCAAGGTTGCCACAACAATGTGCGCAGCATCCACACCGAAGTAACTACGCAAATTGCCACGAGTATCTGAACGGCCGTAACCATCGGTGCCCAAAGCTACAAATGGACGGTTGTCTGGAAGATAGGCACGAATCTGTTCGCTGTATGCGCGCATATGATCGGTTGCAGAAACCACGATACCGTCTGTTTCACGCAATTGTTGTGACACCCAAGATTCTTTGGTGTCTTCTGCCAATGGATGCAGGCGATTGTATTCTTCACATGCCATACCATCACGTGCCAGTTCGTTGAAGCTGGTGACACTCCACACATTCGAGTGAATCTGGTATTCATCGCGCAAGATTTTCGCCGCTTTAATCACTTCACGAAGAATCACACCGGAACCCATCAGCTGAACAGTGGCTTTATCATCCTGTTCAAGCAGATACATACCGCGCTTGATGCCTTCTTCCACACCTTGCGGCATTTCAGGATGCTCATAGTTTTCGTTCATGACGGTCAGGTAATAGAACACACGTTCCTGATTGACATACATGCGTTGCAAACCATCGTGTACGATCACTGCAAGTTCATAACCGAAACATGGGTCATAAGACACACAGTTCGGAATAGTATTCGCCAGAATATGCGAATGACCATCCTGATGCTGCAAACCCTCACCATTTAATGTAGTACGGCCCGCAGTTGCACCCAACAAGAAACCTTGTGCCTGTGCATCACCGGCTGCCCAGGCAATATCGCCAATACGCTGGAAACCGAACATCGAGTAGTACATGTACATTGGAATCATCGGCAGGTTATTGGTTGAATAACTGGTTGCCAAGGCTGCCCATGCACTCATTGCACCGGCCTCGTTAATTCCTTCCTGCAACATGTGACCATCTTTGGCTTCACGATAGTTCATCAGCTGTTCTTGGTCTTCGGGAGTATATTTCTGACCATGTGCAGCATAGATCCCCAACTGACGGAACATGCCTTCTAAACCAAAGGTACGTGCTTCATCCGGTACGATCGGAACAACGCGGTCTTTAATGGCTTTTTCTTTCAGCAGCGCTGAAATTAAGCGAACCATCACCATCGTGGTTGATTGCTGTTTGCCATTTGAACCTTTTAATACCGCATCAAACACTGAAAGTTCTGGAATTGCCAAAACTTCACTTTCTTTACGACGTGCAGGCAGATAGCCACCCAATGCTTCACGACGTGCCTTCATGTATTTAATTTCAGGCGAGTTTTCACTTGGACGGTAGAATGGAACTTCTTCAAGCTGCTCATCGGTAAATGGCAGATTGAAACGGTTGCGTACATACTTGAGTGATTCAAGCTGCATTTTCTTGATTTGATGCGTTTTATTGACCGCTTCAATTTCTTCGGACAGACCATAGCCTTTGACAGTCTTCGCTAAAATTACGGTTGGCTGACCTGTAGACTTCATTGCTTCGGCATAGGCAGCGTACACTTTGTAAGGGTCATGACCGCCACGGTTTAAGTTATCGATGTCTTCATCACTTAAACCTTTAACAAGTTCTTCAGCTTCTGGGTATTTACCAAAAAAGTGTGCACGCGTATAAGCACCACCTTTGACTTGATAACGTTGATAATCACCATCAACGGCCTCTTCCATCACGGCTTTTAAAGCGCCTGACTCATCTTTGGCAAGCAGCGGATCCCAATGACGGCCCCATACCACTTTAATCACGCGCCAGCCGGCACCACGGAATAAGGATTCAAGTTCCTGGATAATCTTACCGTTACCACGCACCGGACCATCAAGACGCTGTAAGTTACAGTTCACCACCCAAATCAGGTTATCTAACTTTTCACGACCGGCGAGCGAAATCGCACCTGTACTTTCCGGTTCATCCATCTCACCATCGCCAAGGTAAGCCCAGACCTTACGGTCTTCTTCTTTAATCAGACTACGGTTCATCAGGTATTTTTGAATATGCGCCTGATAGATCGACATGATCGGACCCAGACCCATCGATACGGTCGGGAACTGCCAATAATCCGGCATCAAGTACGGATGCGGATAACTCGGTAAACCATTGCCACCCACTTCACGGCGGAAATTGTTGAGCTGATCTTCAGTCAAACGGCCTTCAAGGAATGAACGCGCATAAATACCAGGCGCACAATGTCCTTGGTAATAGATCATGTCACCACCAAAGTGGTCGCTATTGGCGCGGAAGAAGTGGTTAAAACCAACATCATACAAGGTTGCAGAAGATGCAAAACTGGCCAGGTGACCACCCAGGTCGTCACCGGTTTTATTGGCACGTAACACCATTGCCAAGGCATTCCAGCGAATCAGGGCACGGATACGGCGTTCCATATCCTGGTCACCTGGCATGGCCGGGGTTTCTTCAACTGAAATGGTATTAAGATAAGGAGTATTTAGACGCTGAATAGGAACATGCTTGGCAATCGCGCGCTGATAGAGTTTTTCTAACAAAAATGCAGCACGCTCTGTACCCATATGCTGTAAAACCGAGTCAAATGCATCTTGCCATTCTTGGGTTTCTTGCGCGTCGGTATCACCATAAAACGCCATATTTCACCTATTCCTTAAGCTTATTTATAGTTTCTATATGTATCACACTTTAGAGGGCATCAGTTATCGCCACAACTGAATACGGAATACCACTATTATTTAGATAATAAATACTCATTGACCATTCTTTACGCAATAAAACAAAAAACCGCCAATAAAGGCGGTTTTTTATACAATAACTATTCTCTTGAATGATACTATTATATTCGAAAGCTCTAAATGCCCTAGAGTTACTCTTTAACGAATATGTACATCTATCTTATGGCAACATTGCTAAATAAGTAGATGGATTTTTGCGTTGTCCATCTTTCACTACTTCATAATGCAAATGTGGACCGGTACAACGACCTGTACAACCCACATTGGCAATGTGCTCTCCAGCTTCTACGCGATCACCAACACGGGCAATTAAACGTGATGCATGCGCATAACGGGTTAAATAGCCATTACCGTGATTAATTTCCACGTATTGGCCATAACCTGTACCCCAACCCGATTTGGTCACTACACCCGGGCCAGTCGCATAAATAGGCGTACCGCTTGGTGCGGACAAATCCAGACCAGAGTGATTTTCAGCGCGGCCACCCATGGTACGGCCACCAAAGTCTGAGCTCACACGTTTCATGGCTGGAAGGGGATGAGATACTAACCAGGAGTAAGCGTTGCCAGAATAAGTTTGTGAATTCTTTGAACCATATTTTTTAGCCAATGATTCATTGTTTAATTCAATTGTTTTTTCACGCAATTGAACATTCATTCTGGTTTCAGCAGGAAGATCAATATCATTTGACTCTGCATAAGACCCTTGAGCCAAAGTACGAGTCAATTGTTCAATGCGATCTTCCGATACATTATTAGAGTTAGGATTTAATTCAACTAAATCTGCAAAAGCCACAGATGCGGCAGAAGCTGCCAATGAAAACGCTAATAAAATACGTCGCGTATGCATAAAAAAACCTCTTTTAACTGTTCTTAGTCAATGTCCTTGCGTGATCTCTTCCTTGATATCCACTAAAAGAAGTGCGTAAGATTAAGACACAAGTATGTAGGAACAATGTATGTTCCACTAAAAGAAGTGCGTAAGATTAAGACACAAGTATGTAGGAACAATGTATGTAGGAACAATGTATGTCGGAACCAGTTAACATCTTTCAACAAACAAGAAAACACTTAAAAACAGGAAACTTTACGTTTCTCTCTACACAAGTTGCTGCATGGCAGAAACTTACAAAACTCATTCAACCGATATTGCCCCAACCGGAGCAATGGCAAGTTGTTTGTTATGAACATGGCATTTTGACGATTACGGGTGCAAATCAAGCCATGATTAGCCAGCTTGCCTATCTTCAAAAGCAATATATCTCACAATTGTTACAATTACCTGAATTTAAAGACTTACAAAAATTGCAAGTACGATTAAGAATTCAGACGCAACCCCCTTTAAAACCCCAATCTCTGTCCCGATCCCTTAGTCCAGATACTCAAGACTTACTGCGTGGTGCTGCCGACTTTGTAAGCGACCCTAAGCTTAGCCAAGCTATGCTACGTTTGGCAAGAAATAAAAAGTAACCAATACAGGCATATCTTTGAATTAAGAAAAAAAACATGTGAACTGCTTAACAATTCATTTTGTTATACTATAACGTGTGCATTAAAAGACAATAACTTATGTCACACTTACATAAGAAATTGGGCATTGATTAATGTCATCAAATGTTACAATTTCGTAATTACTTGGATCACTTTTAACATTGCGTAATAATTGATTATTTAAGGCATGTCCGGACTTATACCCATCAAATTTGGCAATAATCTGGTGGCCTAAGAGATATAAATCCCCGACTGCATCCAGAATTTTGTGACGGACAAATTCATCTGAGAAGCGAAGCCCTTCTTCATTGACCACACCAGTTTCATCTACCCCAATGGCATTGTCCAGACTCGCCCCCAAGGCCAAATTATTGGCTTTTAGATAATCCAGATCTTTCATAAAACCAAAAGTACGTGCTCCACTGACTTCATAGACAAAAGTTTCGGTAGAAAAGTCGATGGTTGCTGACTGATATTCTTTTTTAAATGCAGGATGATCAAAATCAATGGTAAAGTTGAGCTGGAAGCCATCATGAGGATGAAATACTGCACGCTTATCATCAATGAATGCTTCAACATGTTTTAAAATTTTTATAAATTTTTTCGGTGCATCCTGTTCTTGTAGTCCGCCTTGCATCAGCAGGTAAATAAATGGACCAGCACTACCGTCCATAATCGGAACTTCTGAAGCCGAAACTTCAATAATCAGGTTATCAATCCCCAGTCCTGCAATGGCACTCATGACATGCTCAATGGTCCCGACTTTGGCATTTTCCTGAACCAAGTTTGAACACATAAATGCTTCTTGAATCAGCATGGCGTCTGCAGGAATGTCCACCTGCGGATCTAAATCGATACGTCGAAATACAATACCCCCATCCACATGGTGCGGCACAAAGTTAATTAAGACTTTTTGCCCACTATGAAGACCAATACCGCTCGCTTTCACGACACGCTGTAGGGTACGTTGTTTCAACATGTTTTTCTATCATCTGCTCATCAAACCGCTATACGTTAGCATATTTAGCCATTGATAAAAAATAAAAAGGTAGTCTTGCGACTACCTTTTCTGTTGAATTTATGCATTCTGCATAAATTTACCATTATTTACGTTGCTGATTTTTCAAGTAATCCTGAATACTCATTGGCGTTGGACGGGCTGAACCGACTGCTGGAGCAGGTGCCGTTCCTGCCTCATTTTGCTGACGTTGAATGGCTGGCACATCATCATCTTCAACAACAGCCTGAGCCGTATGATTGACTGGACGTGTTGCAGACTGTACTGATGGACGTTTTACCGTATCTGCAGAGTCCGCTGAATTACGGGTTAAGCCAGTTGCAATTACAGTGACACTGATTTCATCACGCGCATCTGGATCAAAGACCGTACCGTAGAACACCTGACCTTCATCCAGATCGACAATCTGGTTGACGACATCGGTAATTTCTTCAATTTCACCGAAGGTCACATCATCACCACCGGTGACGTTAATTAAAATGCCTTTGGCATTCATAATAGTCACGTTATCCAGTAGTGGGCTGCGAATAGCCTGTTCAGCCGCCTGACGGGCACGTGTTTCACCACGACCTGAACCCACACCCATCATCGCATAACCGCGCGTACTCATGGCAGTTTTCAAATCGGCGAAGTCAAGGTTGATATGACCGGGACGAACCACCAGATCAAAGATACTGCGCACTGCGTTCAGCAATACATCATCTGCCTTTTTATAAGCATCTTTCATGGAAATGTCACGGAAGACTTTAAGCAAACGCTGGTTAGGAATAATAATTAATGAATCGACATGTGCTTCCAGAGCTTCAATGCCTTTTTCTGCCGACTGTTGACGACGCTTACCTTCAAAGTTAAACGGAGTCGTCACCACACCCACAGTTAAAATGCCCATTTCTTTGGCAATTTCAGCAACAACTGGCGCAGCACCCGTACCTGTACCACCACCCATACCGGCAGTGACAAATACCATGTCGGTACCCTCCAGATGCTGGCGAATCAGCTCACGGCTTTCTTCAGCAGCGGTTTGGCCCACTTGAGGATTTGCACCGGCACCCAGACCACGCGTGCTTTGTTCACCTAACTGGATTTTGAATTGCGCATTCATACGGTCTAAAGCTTGTTTGTCGGTATTGGCACAAACAAATTTTACACCCTGAATGTCGGATTCAAGCATATGTTGCACGGCATTACCACCAGCACCACCAACACCAAATACAGTGAAACGGGCTTGACCGTTGCTATCGTTTTGATCATCTTCTAAAAATTCAAATGAGGCCATGACCTTTGGATTTCCTAATTCGTAATTGGCAGTCACTTAAGCCCGTATACTGCCTTGATCTTAATAAAAATTGAGTTTAGGATGCTGTCCAACCACACGCTTGTCAAGTGCAAGCCGTTAGACGAACAACTTCCTTACAATATTCCCAATAAATTTCACTTAAAATATCGATTTTAACTGATTGTTTAACGCTGACCATGCCCGACCGACCCGCTTAAATAGAGTCAGTTTTTCAGGATCTGTCGCTTCTACAATAGTATCTTGCGTATCACTTTGGCTAAACATCAACAAGCCGGCAGCAGTGGCATACTGTGAACGGCGCAAAGCCGCCTGATTCTGTTCATCAGCATGTACTTGTACTGGTGGATTGCCTAAATGCGCTGACACCCCCAACATATGACGTGCCAAATTCACCATACCTTCAATTTGACTAGCATCACCCGTCAGAACTACACCATGATACAGACCATGAATTGCCCCATTCTGCTTTAATTCTTGATGAACCTGGGTCAGAATTTCTTCATAACGCGCAATAATGATTTCTGCCAATTCAATACGGCTAATGGTCTGTGGACCATCAATGCCCTGAAATTGAATCATATGGTCAGGTTTAACCACTTTCAGGTCAACACAGCCATACAACAATTTCAGCCGTTCAGCTTCTTCAGTGGTGGTTTGCAATACCGCAGCAATATCACGGGTGACATGCTCTCCCCCACGCTGCAAAGTATGCGTCAATGCCAGACGACCATCCAGATAAACGGCAATATTGGTGGTACCGGCACCGATATCGACCAAACATACCCCATATTCTTTTTCATCTTTCAGCAAACTGGCTTCAGCTGTTGCCAAACAGGAAACCACCATTTTCTCCACGCCAATATTAGCCCCTTTCAATGCACGATCCAGATTTTGCATGGTGCTGATCGGCAACATCATCAGCTGGTAATGCCCGATCATGCTATGTGCAGACATGCGAATCGGATTTTGCACCCATTCAGCAGAATCATCCAGTTCAAAACCTAAAGGTACCGCACTCACCAGATAATGGTCTGAAGTTAAATGGCTGGCTTTGGCCAATTCGAGTGCACGAACCACTTCGCTTGTTGTAATTGTGTGGTCGCCATTTTCAATCGGAGTACGGCCTGAGGCATAAAAGCTTTTTAATTCTGCACTTGGAATGGAAACCCAAGCAGAATGCACCCGGCATTCAGCCATATCTTCTGCTTCTTGTACGGCATTTTTAATTGCAGTGATGACCTTATCGAGACTTACAATTTTCCCTTTATTCATGCCTCGGTTACGAGCTGTTGCCATCCCAATCACTTGGATATTGTCTGGCGCATGTACCTTACCAATCAAAACTGAAACTTTGTGTGTCCCAATGTCAATCGCAACAACCGAGGGAACAGCTTCATTCATTATCTACTACTACCATTACGTGTTTAGTTAATTTATGGCCTTAAGCCTCTATTTTATATAAAGCCGCTCAATTATGGCTTTACCGTTCTTGTATCTGCAATGCTTGTGTCATCAATCGTTACAACAAAATGACCATTTACAATATTCGGGGGTGCTGCATTCTTCCATTGTATGGCCAATCCGTTTCTATAACGCAAGTCTACTGATGAAATTTTAGCCCAAACCGGTTTTAGATCACTTTGTGCCAGATGACTTAAGCGTTGAAGTTTACCCATGGTCTGATCCTGATCGACAATAATGCGCAAACCCGAATCAAACTGCATGAACCAGGTCATACGTTCTGTTAAATATAATTCTTTTAAACGAATGTTGACCGGCAGGAACAACTGGTTAATTTCATTGTAGCGACGCATCATCATTTTTGACTGAGAAGCGGGACCATGCAGTAAAGGTAATTTCTGGTTATTCTGCGGCACCACTTCTGCAAAAATATCACCACTGTCACTCAATAGCCGTCCGGTTCCCCAACGGGCAATGGCATGATGCGGCATGACGCGTACACGAATTGAATTTGGCCATGCACGTGAGACTACCACGCGATCCACCCAAGACAACTCTAAAGCCTGATCGCGGATTTGTTCCAGATCAGAGGTAAAATAATTTTCTGTCACCTTAGGTGCAACATGAGTCATGACCTGGCGATTTTCAGCCTCTGAGCGGGTACCCACCACACTCAGTTTAGCCACTTGGGCATCCGTCATGACACCATACAGACCATAAATCCCCACTGCCAATACGGCAAGTGCAACCAGCAGCAACAACCAGCCACCCAAATTCGCAAGCTTTTCCTTGGGTGTAGGTGGCTTCTCATGAATAGAGGTAATTGCTGCTCGTTTACGACGCATTGAAGCAGGGAGTTGAGCCATAGTCTAGTGAGCCGCAGCCGTTAAAGTCTGTTCTAAAATCGCCACACATAACTCATCAAAACTATAGCCTACAGCTTTTGCCGCCTTTGGTACTAGAGAATGACTGGTCATGCCCGGAACAGTATTCACTTCCAGTAACCAGAAGTTGCCCTGTTCATCCTGCATGGCATCAATACGGCCCCAACCACTTGCACCTACGGCCTGGAAAGCACGTAAACACAAAGCTTGCAGACGTTTTTCTTCTTCTTCGGTTAAACCACACGGAATGCCGTACTGCACGTCATTACGGTTGTATTTGGCTTCATAGTCATAGAATGCCACATCTTTTGGCGGTTCCAAGCGAATAATCGGCAAAGCCTGACCATTTAAAATCACAATAGTAAATTCACGGCCGGTAATCCATTTTTCTGCCATCACCACGGCATCATGCTCAGTGGCTTTGGCAATTGCATCGGCAAAGTCTTCCTTACGTTCAACTTTACTCATACCAATACTTGAACCTTCATGTACCGGTTTGATAATAAACGGCAGACCAATGCTGTCCACTATGGCATCCAGATCAGAATCTTTGGTCACAATGCGATAGGGGGCCGTTGGCAGTTCCGAACCTTGCCAGACCTGCTTGGTTTTCACCTTGTCCATGCCAATCGCAGAACCTTGCACACCAGTACCGGTATAAGGAATATTCAACCATTCCAATGTACCCTGGATTTGACCGTCTTCACCACCGCGGCCATGCAAGACAATAAAGGCACGGTCATAGTTCACCAATTCAGTTACACTACGCTCTTGCGGGTCAAAAGCTTCGGCATTCACACCCGAACGCACCAATGCTTCAAGCACAGCTTTACCACTATCTAGAGAAACCTCGCGCTCAGCTGATTTACCACCAAGCAATACGGCAACTTTGCCGAATTTTGAAGCATTTGCCACGTTTATATCCTTAAACTTTATAACTGAACAATCACACTCAAAAACACACAAAGTGATTATTTTAAATACAACTTATTTTGTGCAAGCTCAACCGAGATCGCACCCACATTACCTGCGCCTTGCGTTAATAACAAGTCATTTGGCTGCAAGACTTTTTGCATCACATTTTGTAAATTGCCATCTACAGGATCAATCAAAATCGGTTCAACCTCACCGCGCAAACGGATACTGCGCGCCAGACTGCGACTATCTGCCCCGACAATCGGCTTCTCGCCTGCAGGATACACTTCCAGCAATAACAATTGGTCAACTTGTGACAATACATCGACGAAGTCATCAAAGCAGTCGCGGGTACGGGTAAAGCGATGCGGCTGGAACATCATCACCAGACGGCGGTCTGGATGACTTTGACGTGCAGCCTTAATGGTAGCTTCGACTTCTTTAGGATGATGACCATAGTCATCCACCAGTTTCACATTGCCACCTTCAATCTCAAATTCACCTTGAACCTGGAAGCGACGGCCCACACCGCTAAAGCCTTCTAATGCACGGCAGATCGCGCCATCAGAAACGCCTTCATCCGTAGCGATACCGATTGCTGCCAAAGCATTAAGCACATTATGCAGACCCGGCTGGTTCACCGTCACACGAAGCGGTTCACGGTTTTTACGCAGCACGGTAAAGTGAGTACGCATACCGTCCTGATCGACATCGACAGCACGGATGTCATTGTCTTCATTAAAGCCATAAGTCAACACTGGACGACCAATACGTGGCATGATTTCACGGATGTTGGCATCATCACCGCACACCACAGCCAGGCCGTAGAATGGTAATTTTTGCAGGAACTGGACAAAAGTATCTTTGAGCACATCAAAGCTGCCGCCATAGGTATCCATATGATCCGCATCAATGTTGGTCACAATGGTGGCCATAGGTTGCAAGTGCAGGAATGATGCATCTGACTCATCTGCTTCAGCCACGATATAACGGCTTGCACCCAGTGCCGCATTGACACCGGTACGGTTCAGCAAACCACCAATCACATAGGTTGGATCAAGATTTTCTTCCGCCAGCATACAAGTCACCAAACTTGTCGTGGTGGTTTTACCATGCGTACCAGCAACAGCAATACCGTGACGGTAACGCATCAGCTCACCAAGCATCTCTGCACGGCGAACCACTGGAATACGACTCTCAATCGCTGCCTTGATTTCCGGATTTTCCGGATCAATCGCCGTTGAAACCACCAGTACATTGGCATCTTTAATATTGTCTGCCGCATGGCCAATATAAACCTTGATACCGTTTTCTTCGAGCTGAGCCGTAGTTTTTGAGGCCTTAATATCAGACCCAGACACTCGATAGCCTTGGTTTTTCAGTACTTCTGCAATGCCACACATCCCTGCACCACCGATTCCGACAAAATGAATGTGTTTGATACGGCGCATTTCAGGCACTTTGATTAACTTTTTTGCTTGATCAGCAGGAGTAGATGGAGACATATATTACTCTAATTTTACAATTCTTGAATTAAACGAACCACGTGTTGGGTTGCATCTGGTTGAGCCTGTTGACGTGCCTTGACTGCCATTTCAGACAACAATTGGCGATTCATCAACGGGACTAAAAGTTCTTTTAAACTGTACGGGGTTAAAGTGGCTTGCGGGCAAATTTTTGCCGCACCAGTTTTGGCTAAAAATTTGGCATTCGCCGTCTGGTGATCATCGACCGCACTTGGTAGCGGCACAAAAACAGCTGCCACACCTGCGGTTGCAATTTCTGTCACGGTTAAAGCACCGGCCCGGCAAATAATCAGATCGGCATCAGCATAAGCTTTAGCCATATCTTCAATAAAGGGCTGGACTTCAACCTGCAACGATGCCGGCTTATCGGCATAACGGGCACGGGTCGCCTCGGCATGATTTTGACCACATTGATGATACACATTCAATGGTACGTTTAGCTGCTTTAACGCTTCCGGTACACGCTCATTCAATGCCTGCGCACCAAGTGAGCCACCGACAATCAATACACGTAGCGGCAAACCAGCTTTTTCACGTTCCTGGTAACGCCAGGACGGGCTTAAAATTTCAGTAATTTCTTTACGGACCGGATTGCCTGTGGTCACAATTTTTGCACTTTCAGCAAAAGTACCGGGAAATGCCTGACACACTTTTTTGGCAATACGTGATAACTGGGTATTGGTAAAACCTGCAATGGCGTTTTGCTCGTGAATAATCACGGGAATGCCCAAGGCACGGGCAGCCAAACCACCAGGACCAGCCACATAACCGCCAAAACCGGCTACGGCATCGACTTTCAGCTGTTTCATATAGCGCATGGCGCTTAAAGTAGCTTTTAAAATTTTAAACGGTGCCAATAACTTACGCACAGCACCATTACCACGTACACCTTGAATATCAATCTGGTAAATTGGAATATTGTGATTTTTTAATAAGCGGTTTTCCATGCCTGTCGGCGTTGCCAACCAGGACACTTGAATTCCCTGCTGCTGTAATTCTTTGGCAACAGCAAGTGCTGGAAAAACATGCCCACCGGTTCCGGCAGCCATCATCATCACATGTTTCGGCTTTGTTTGCGTTGCTTCGGTCACAGTCTAATTCTTCAATTCTAAAATAGGAATAACGAAATTTGATTTTAAGCTAACAATTGTAATCACAAACGCATAACCGTGAAAGGTTATTTACTTTTTTTCAACATGCGTTTCATTGTTTTTTTCTTCAGATTTTAAAGTTTAAACTAGTTTTATTGATAATCGAGCAAAATATATATTTTTTAAGCAATTTTATGACCCGTCTTTTGAACAATGCATAAATTCCAGTCCCTTTGTATCCCAAAATAAAAAGCAAGAAAAGGAACGGATCAAACAGAATAAAAAAGAGCTCCTATTTTAGGAACTCTTTTTTATAAACATCAGACTTATGCTTTTACTTTTAAACCTGTTTCCAGAACAGCAAATAAATCGTCGGCAATAGATGTACCAAACTGTGCATCAATCTCACGAATACAGGTTGGACTAGTAACATTGATTTCTGTCACATAATTGCCAATTACATCTAATCCCACAAAAATCAGGCCTTTTTCTCTGAGATAAGGGCCTACTTTTGCCGCAATCGCTTTATCATTTTCAGTTAAGGGACGGGCTTGACCCAGACCACCGGCTGCCAGGTTGCCGCGCACTTCACCATTTTGCGGAATACGGGCTAAACAGTAAGGTATAGGCTCACCATTTACCATCAGGATGCGCTTATCACCCTCAACAATTTCCGGAATATAACGCTGCGCCATAATCGGCCGGGTACCGTTATTGGTCAGCATTTCAATGGTCGATCCAATATTGATGCCATCTTGATACAAACGGAAAATGCCTGTACCACCCATCCCGTCCAGTGGTTTTACAATCACATCCACCTGTTCTTTTAGAAACTCGCGGATTAGCCCTTCATTTGAGGTCACCAGAGTCGGAACCTGAAGTTCAGGGAACTGGGTGGCGAATAATTTTTCGTTGCAGTCACGCAGGCTTTGCGGCTTGTTAATAATCCACGCCCCTTCACGCTCAGCCTGTTCCAGAATATACGTAGTATAAACAAAATTCATGTCAAAAGGTGGGTCTTTACGCATCAACACCACGTCATAAGCTGCAATCGATTCTTTTTTCTTTTCACCCAATTCATAATAATGGTTATAGTCTTCAAACACTTTCAGGGGTGAAATCAAACCGAAGGCTTTACCTTGATCGATATATAAATCTTGCTGTAATGCATAACCCAACTCATGCCCACGACGGCTGGCAGCCCACAGCATGGCCATAGAAGAATCTTTTTTCAGGTTTACATTTTCGATGGGATCCATCACAACAAGTACGCGCATATCGATCTGCTCATGTATTTTTAACTTGAGAAAAGTATAACGGAGTTTAATCTTTCTTTTTTCTCAATTTTAATAAAGCTTGTATCGAATCATTTGAAAGCGGCAAGGAGTACCTCATGCAACAAGCGATTCTTGGATTTCATTTAGATGAAGAAAACCATTGGGTTGCAGACCTGGCCTGTGGCCATACCCAGCATGTTCGACATAATCCGCCTTGGCAAAACCGCCCATGGGTGATAACTGAACAAGGTCGAAAAGAGAAACTAGGAATAATGTTGGAGTGTAGGAAATGTGAAGAACCAATTTAATTATAAATCCATAAAGGATAAATAATAAAATACTTATGCAGAATATAATATTCTATCTTATTTACCCCATCTTAAAAAATAATTTTATTTTAACCTTATGAAATTTAAAACTGCTTAAATAATAAAGTACAGATAATTTAAATCAAAATATTTAAAAAATAAAATTTTCATCAATCATATTCACCCCAACCAGTTTAATTTTTATTTAACAAAAAATTTACCTTATTAACCTTAAAGAATATAACCTTTCATAATTTTATTAAAATTATAACGATTAACTTATTTCTAATATAAAAAAAATCCTCTTTATTCTCACAATAAAAAATCATGAGCAATTTATTTAAATAGCTATGCACTTTAATTTATTTTAAGGGGCAAGATTTTTAAAAATATGTTTCAGGTTATCCAGCATTTTTTCAATTTGTAGCGGTGTTAAGCCATCAAAAGATTGTTCTAATACGACCAGGCTGAGATCATTAATTTTTTGAATCATTTGTTGTCCTTTATCTGTTAATAATACTCGCGTAATTCGAGCATCATCTTCACAACAATAAGTATTTACTAATCCTTCTTCTTTTAAGCGATAGACCACTTTGGTGGTGGTCGACATTTTAGAAATCAACATTTCCGACAGATCAGATACGCTAGCCTTATTTTTGGATTGTAATGCCAGCAAGATACGACGGCGCGAATTATCTAAACCATATTTCTTTAATGCATGATCAACATTTTGTATATATTGAGCATGTACTTGAGTAATCCAGTGATACAGAGAATTTTCTAAATTAAAATCTGCAGATCCAGATAAAAATTTATTGTACTTTTTTGCCATAATCTCACCTTTTTAATATATTAAGACCATTAAAATTATTTTAAAGACGCATTGTATTTTAGCTTCTTTAGTTTTAGGTTACACTTTTATCCATTTAATATCTGGTATTAAGATTTTCTACTCACTCTCAGTTAATATTAACTCTCTAATTCTTTTTCGCTTCTGTGAGCCTCTTTTTTATAAAAAGAATTAGAGAGCCAAAGTTTAAATGAAGATCCCTTTTATATTTATCTATTGTTATTATGCAAGCCGATTAAATCATTTTAATGGTTAAATGATCTATCACAAAAATACCATTTTATTTCTGAAAATGTGTAAAAATGTGACAAAGTTTACAGTAATTTATTTTGGAAAAATCCTCCATTTTTTGCACTTTTATTATCAAAAAATAAGTTATAATTTAATTTATAGTCTTTTTATATTTATTAATAAAAATAAAATACTGTTTAATTTAGCATTTTTATCTATAAAAATTTTATACCTTTAGGGTATAAAATCACAGTACCTTATAAAATAGAATGAAAAATAATCTATTTTTACTAACTTACAATATGCATTTTGTATAATTTATTAACTAATCATGAATTTATTAGATATTTTTATACAGAATAAATTTAAAGTGGAATTTTACTCTGAAAAATCGGGTTTTCTTTGTCGCAAAATTTTAAGAGCTATCCGTATACGGAGCCTGAGCAAAAGGGGTAAGTCTCTCTTAAATCTTCTAGTCTTAGCCCTAAATAAATACCGGTTTAGAGGGTATAGATTAAAACGGTGCTCAACTTCAATAGCATGTATTGGCGTCTTCTTTCAACCTAAAAACAAACAAAAGATGAATATGACTAGAGCTTTGTTTAAAGCCTGAGTACTTTTTTAGTCGATTTTTTTAAGTTATCTCTTATTTTCTTAAAATGACAAAAAAGGAAGCACATGGCTTCCCTTTTTAACCATTGACCGATCAGATACCGTATTTTACACGATAGGCTTCCATTTTCGCTAAAGCGTCTTTTTCGCCTTTAGCTTCCAAGAAATCCATCAAATCTTTCATGGTAATCAAGGCATGAACTGGAATTTCCAGTTCTTTTTGAACTTCCTGAATAGCAGACAATTCGCCCTGTCCTTTTTCCTGACGGTCTAGAGCCACCAATACTCCGGCAATTTGCGCACCAGCATTTTTAAGAATGGTGACCACTTCACGAATGGCTGTACCTGCAGTAATGACATCATCAATAATCCAGACTTTTTTGCCTTCAACCGATGCGCCAACCAGCACCCCGCCTTCACCGTGATCCTTGGCTTCTTTACGGTTAAAGCCCCAAGGTACACTTACACCATGATTTTGTGACAATGCCACGGCAGTCGCAGCAACAAATGGAATACCCTTATAAGCCGGGCCAAAAATCACTTCGACATTGTCACATGCCGTTAATTTGTCTGCATAGCCTGAAGCCAGTAGCGTTAACGCCTCGCCATCATTGAGCAAACCCGCATTAAAAAAATAAGGACTCACACGACCCGATTTTAAAGTAAACTCACCAAATTTAAGCACACCACGTGATAATGCAAGTTCGATAAAAGCTTGAGGGTTAAAAGTCGCTTGCGACGTCATGAGGTGCTCCAAAATTCATAAATAGAGGTAAGACTTGCGCATGATACCAAAGAGTAGCTATCCAAGTGATCAAAAAATTCTAAGAGTCGTTTCAATTAACGTAAATGGCTTGCGTTCAGCAGTGACCAAAGGCTTGCTGGAATGGCTGGAACAGTCAGATGCCGATGTCATTTGTATGCAGGAAAGCCGGATCACCCATGCGCAGTGGACTGAAAAATTTAGACCTGAAGGCTGGTACACGCACCTGTTCCCGGCAGAACGTGCAGGCTATGCCGGTACCGCCATTTATAGTCGCCTACCTTTTGTCTCCGTAAAAGATGGTTTAGGCTTTGAACTGGCCGACTCTCAAGGGCGCTTTATCGCTGCCGAATTTGATCTCGGTTTAGACAAGCCGGTATACATCTGTTCGCTGTATTTGCCTTCAGGTTCATCCGGTGAAGAAGCACAAGCCCGTAAAGATCACTTTTTGGATCAGTATCAAGACATCTTAAAACAATGGCGGGATGAAAATAAATCGATCATCGTCTGCGGTGATTACAACATTGTGCATAAACGCATTGATATCAAGAACTGGTCGGGCAACCAGAAATCTTCAGGCTGCCTGCCACATGAACGCGCCTGGCTCGATCATATTTATGATGATCTGGGTTATGTCGATACTTTCCGTGAAGTGCGCAAGGAAGCCGAACTTTATTCATGGTGGTCTAATCGCGGACAGGCGCGTGCCAAAAACGTCGGGTGGCGCATTGACTATCAAGCCTGCTCACCAGACTGGAAAGCCCGTACTGTCAATGCCTGGGTGTATAAGGAGACCTGGTTTAGCGACCATGCACCGGTGATTATTGATTATAAAATATAGTCCATAATGCGCATTGAGTGAACTATTGTTCACTCAATACAGGCTTATAGATTACAAAAGATGTCGAATTTGTTGCTTTTTATATAGATCTTTTAAGTGCATTATTGTCGCACGGCACAGGGATAAGTCAGGATGACTGAAAAGGGATAGGATGCCGTAGGATGAAACAGAATAAAGCACTTCGGTAGCTTATTTTGCAAGGATGTGACAATGGACGTTGAAATGAGACCCGCATAATCAGGATGATTGAATGCGGGTTTTCTCTATTCGTTATCTTTATTTTTTCTTTTCTATTTCTATATTTTTTCTATTTTCTATATATTTAGAATAATCATATGGTTCTTATTTATAGTTTTATAATTACAAATCTAAATGTCAGTTTAATGACAGCTGAATTTTTTAATTTTAATCATTTAATTCACTCTAGAGCTTCTGATGGATTTTCGTTACGCTATTGAAGAATAGAAAATGGAATAATTCACCTATGCTGAAGATTTATGGTATCAAAAACTGTAATTCAATGAAAAAAGCCTTTGACCTGCTTAATCAACTTGGCCTTGCCTATGAGTTTCACGATTACAAGAAACAAGGCATTGCTGCTGAAACGGTAAAAACATGGCTGGATGCCAAAGGTCAGGAAGTCATCCTGAATAAAAAAGGCACCACTTGGCGCAAACTGAGCGAAGCGGAACAACAAACAGCTTTAAGCAGTGAAGAAAATCTCATTGAAGCGCTCACCTGCCATAACAGCTTAATCAAACGTCCTGTGCTTGAAACTGCTTCTGGTTATATCGTCGGCTTTGATGAAGAAGCGTATCGGGCATTAAAGTAAGCCTCCTGCACCATCCGCATTAAAAAAGCCTGAGATTGTCAGGCTTTTTTTGTTTTATCCATTAGGCTAGGCAAACTTAGTTTGCGCGAACCCAAGTCTGGTTACGGCCTAAAACAGATACGCCAATAAAACCGCGTAATTCGAGCGTTTTACCGCCATTTGCCAGTTCACCTTTGAGTTTGTAGGTTTTGCCTGAAGAAGGGTCAAGGATAGTACCCTCTTCATAACTTGTACCACCGACATTTTTAAGACCGTGAACAATCTTTAAACCTTTTAAAGATTTATTATGATATGGACCTTCACATTTTTTACATGCCTGTTCTTCGCCCGGTGTCAAAACTTTTTGAATACTCGCAGACAATGTGCCATTTTTTTGTTCAGTAAATTTTACGATTGCTTTGGGTTGTTTTGTTTTATCGTCAATCGTTTTCCAAACTGTTCCATTTAAAGGATCAGCAGCATTTGCCAAAGCTGTTAATCCGAGCAATCCTAATGCAAGAGCAATTCTTTTCATTTTTTTTCGTTTCCTAGTCTAGTGTAGACGGCCTTAGTATTAAAAAGTCACAACATATTTGCAATTCTTCCGTGTGACCGTTTAGTGTAATCTTGTAACTTGAATTGGTAAACAACCAGTTATCCCCCAAAAGATATAACAAGATGGAAAAAACATGAAGATAAATCCGTTATGGAAACAATTAATTACAGAAAGTTTTTTAAAAACCACCATCCGTCTGCCAAGCCAGTTTAACTTACCTCCAAATTCAGCACGCTTTGTCATTGAACAAATGTGCCGTCTATTTCCGCAGAATAAAAATGTCAGTATTCGCCCAATCCGTCTTGCCTGTTTACGTGCTGAAGAAATCAAACCTCACAATGAGGCCACACAGCTTATTTTACATATTCACGGCGGTGCATTCTTTTTAGGATCCTTAAATACCCATCGGGCATTTGTATCCGACATGGTGGCACGGACTCAAATGCAAGCGCTGCACGTAGATTATCCTCTCGCGCCTGAACAGCCTTTTCCTGAAGCGCTGGATGCGCTGTTTGATGTTTACAATATTTTGCTCGACCAAGGCATACAAGCCAAGGATATTATCTTGTCCGGGGATTCCTGTGGTGCCAATCTGGCTTTAGCCTTGGCACTTAAAATTCGTGATGAACAGCTGCCCCAGGTCAGCGGTCTGATGCTATTGTCACCCTTTTTAGATTTAACCCTGACCAGTGAATCCTTACGCTATAACCAGAAACACGATGCCTTATTGTCCATTGAAACCTTAGAAACCGGAATTGATTATTACGTCCCTAAATCGATGGATAAATCACATCCCTCAATTTCTCCCCTGTTTGCAGATTTAACCGGATTACCTCCTACACTGGTACAAGTAGGATCGAAAGAAATTCTGCTGGATGATGCACAGCGCTTTAAAGAAAAAGCAGAACAGGCCAATGTTCAAGTGACTTTTGAACTTTATACCGGCATGTGGCACAATTTTCAGATGTTCCATGCCTGGTTTGATGAAGCCAAACAGGCACTGGCCGATCTGGCTGAATTTGCCCATGGATTGGATCAAAGTTAAATTTAATCCGCGATGAACCATATCCCATAAAAAAGGTCAGCCGAAGCTGACCCAAGAGGAATCATGGATAGGATGATTTCAGATTACAGGCTTTGCACCTGAGCTAAAGCGCTGGCAATTGCCTGATCTTTTGACTCTGCACCCATATTGACGCCTTCTGCACGAATAATTTCGACATCGTTCACACCAGTGAAATTAAATACAGTTTTCAAAAAACCTTCCTGAAAATCTACCGGGCTATTTTCACCATACACACCGCCACGACTGCTGGCGATATAGGCTTTTTTCTCGCCAGCCAAACCAACAGGACCATTTTCAGTATATTTAAAGGTTTTACCGGCCACACTGATCCGGTCAATCCAGGCTTTTAGCGTAGATGGCAAGCCAAAGTTATACATTGCTGCACCCACTACAACCACGTCCGCATCCAGATATTGCTGAATAATTTTTTCGCCTAAGGCTGCCTGTTCAGCATCTTGCCCCATCAAAATTTCAGCGGTTAAATGTGGAATGGGCTGTTGTGCCAAATCCAGATATTCTACGGTCGCATCTGCATGCTTGGCTTGCAACTGAGTGACAATCGCCTGACTCAATTGGCGTGAAACAGAAGCATCACCTAAAATACTGGAATCGATATGTAAAACTTTCATGGCTTTTACCTTCATCTTTATTTATTCAATGTAGGCATTTTAATGGACCACTAAAAATAGAATAATACATCTATATACAACACAACGTTCCATATTTAATACAACAATAATTCAGCTAAAAGTACTTTTTAGACCAAAAAGTACAAAAAACAACCATTACCATTACTAAAAAAACGTGCTATGTTGTGAATTATTAAAAATAAATCTACTTATTTCACATTAATTTATGATTTAAACAACAAAGGATTATATTTATCGAATGAAGCCAATCTTTTCACCAAATCATGCCTTCTCATTCAAAGAAAAAATTGCGAAATACCTGTTAGAAGATGGGGGTGTAATGAACTGGAGTGTCCGGAATAAATGCATTTTGATGCTGATTTTAGGAAGTTCAGTGCATATGATCTGGATTATCTGGAAAGTTTTTGTGCTTTTATCTCCTGAAGTCTGGCCTTGGGTAAATTTACCCTTGCTCAAACTACAGCTGGAAATGAATATCCTGATTTTAACGGTCTTTATTGCGCTGATTTACCCATGTTCAGCATGGCGTAAAAAAGCCTGGGTACAGCAATGCCTACCCTATGTATCCGTGGGGATTTTGGTCATGTCTTTATGTCGTGATGGTTATGTGATCGGCGTACTCAGTCCGGCCACCATGATCACTTACATGTCTCTGCTCACGGTGGGCCTGGTGCTGTTTAACCGTAAAATCGTTTATTGCGCGCTCATCCCGGCCACATTATTTTTACTGGTTTGCGGGTATTTAGGCTTGCAAGGTCAAATCAGCTACGGTCCGTTGTTTAATCTTCACACCCTGCCCTACCAGAATATGTTCTGGGTGCTGACAATGATGTATTTCATTGTACCAATTCTTATTACTTGTTTGATTTTATTTGAAATTTTACTTAGCCAATGGCGGCATCGAGAAAAACTGATTCAGCATTTAAGTCAGGTTGACCCACTGACCAATACTCTTAACCGGCGCAGCATCAACAATTGTCTGGAAAAACTGGAACGCAAGCCCAATGAATCTTATGCACTGGTGTTAATTGATCTGGATCATTTCAAGCGCATTAATGACCAATACGGGCACGATAAAGGCGATGAAACCCTGATTCAGGTCAGTCAAGCACTCTCTCAAATCATTCGAGATAGCGATATGCTGGGCCGTTTTGGCGGAGAAGAATTTCTTCTGATTTTAAATCATTCTTCTTTGCAACAAGGCACAAATTATTGCTGAACGGTGTCGTCAGGCCATTCAACAGCTTCATTTATACAGTGAATCGGGAGAGATCATTCCGGTCACCGCAAGTTTTGGCATTGCGCTATCCAGTCCCTCACTCAATTCGCAACAATTGCTCAGCCGGGCAGATAAGGCGCTGTATGCAGCCAAAGGCTACGGACGCAATCAGGTCAAGTGTTATCAGGCAGAGTTGTTTACTGAGCCCAAGCCCTGCTAAAGCTGCTGCTGTTGATACGACTCTAAATAATTCACCCAGGCTTGTTCTTGCAATGCGCCTTCCATCCAAAGTTTCATGGCCGGATGTTGCAGCATGGTGTGCATATACTGCTGTGTCGACTCACTGACCGGTAAGGCATAGGTCATAAGCCGCGTCACCACCGGGGCATAAAATGCATCGGTAATTGAAAATTCACCACATAAAAAACTGTTCACCTCTGGACGTTCTGACCAGATCTGTTCGATCCGTGCCACATCTTGCCTAAGCTCGGCATTGTCCTGCCATAAACGCTTACCCACATCGACTAAATGGGCTCGGATATTCATGCCGCAGGCATTGCGCAAACCGGGAAATCCGCTATGCATTTCCGCCACAATACAACGTGCATGCGCACGCTGCTTGACATCTTGTGGCCACAAATGCTGATTGGGGTGCCGTTCGGCTAGATATTCACAAATCGCCAGCGAATCCCACAGCATCAAGTCATGATCGATCAATACCGGGAGTTTCCCATTGGGGTTAATGGCCAATACATCCTGCTTGAATGTGCCGGTGTTGCGTTCTGCGGGAAACAGAATCATGAATTCCTGAAAAGGCAACTGAAAAGCCTGTAACACCAGCCACGGACGCATTGACCAGCTGGAATAATTTTTATTGGCAATATAGAGCTGATACATCACATTATTGTCCTATCTGCTGTTGAAACAACTCAAGCTGTTTCAGTAATTCAGTCTCGCTAAAAGCACCAGTTAGACGTAAACCTCGAATTTCCTGCTGCTTGGCATCCAAGAATAAATAGGTGGGCGGCCCTAAAATATCCCATTGATTCAATAAGGCCTGATGCGTTGCATCATAGTTACTCAAATCCAGTTTAATCAGAAAATACGGCGCAAGTGCTTGTTGGACTTGAGTCGATTTTAGCACCTGATGTTCAATGGGCTGACAGGCCACACACCAGTCTGCATAAACATCAATAACAACCGCCTGATTGGATGGCACACTGGCCAATAACTGCTGAAATTCATTCGCTGTTTTTGCCACATGCCAGCTGGCCTGGGTCGTGCTTTGCCCGATAAAAAACCGCTGACTGTGTTGATATTGAGTATAAGCTAGATAAGGCATCACCACGAGCAAGACGATTATATATAAGGCTCTCAGCGGGGTCTGTTGCCGAATGCGAAAAAGGATATACGCAATAAAAGCAATGCCTAAACCTAAGCCTGCCCACTGCAGCCAGGCCTCGGAAATAAGCGGACGAATAAAATACAGGGCCAGGGCTAACATGATAAAGGCAAACAGCACCTTAATCTGGTGCATCCACAGCCCTGCTCTAGGCAGAACCCTGGAACCCAGTACACTGGCCAGAAGCAAGGGCGTTCCCATGCCAAAACCCAAGGTGAACAGCAAGAGTGCCCCCTGCCACTGGCTTTGGTTCTGGGAAATAAATAACAGTGCCCCGGCTAGAGGTGCGGTCATGCAGGGTCCAACCAGCAGTGCAGAGATCATCCCCATGACACCTGCCCCAATCAGGCTGCCACCTTTTTGTAGCGACTGGGCCTGATCGAGGCGGTTGACCAAAGCTTGCGGCAATTTAATTTCAAATAAACCGAATAAATTTAGTGCAAATAAAACAAATAACGCACTAAAAGCGATCAGGGTGGAAGGCTGCTGTAACCAGCGCTGAAAATTCAAACCAGCAGATGAAGCAATTAAGCCTAAAACCGCATAGACCATGGCCATACTGCAGACAAACACCAGAGCAATCATCCAGGCTTTCAGCCCTTTACTGTCGCGGACAATCAGCGAAGTTAAAATCGGCAGCATCGGTAATGAACATGGCGTAAAGGCCAACAAGATGCCTAAACCGAAAAACAGCAATAAGCCATACAGCAAAGAGCTTTCAGCCAGTGTTTCCGACCACATTTGATCTTTTGCAGTATCGCGTATGACGGGCTTTGCTGTCGGTTGAATGCTATTCTGTTCAGCACTCAAAGTGTTTTGACCAGTTACAGAACTGTTTGAAGATGTTGAAAGATCCAGCAAGCGCTTGCTTGCTCTGGCCTGATTTTGCAACAGCACCAAACCGTCAATATCGGTCTGAAACTCAATGGTTTGCGGTGGATAGCAAATCCGGTCCTGGGCACAGCCCTGCCACGTCACCTGATAGGTTTTTGAGGCTTCGGTGGGAACCGTGAATTGGACCTTATGAAAATAGACCTGGGTATGGCCATAATTTTCATCATGCAAATCGGTTGCTGGCGGCAATTTTAAAGCCAGCTTTTGCGTCCCTTGCCGGACTTCAAATTTATGCTGATATAAATAATAGCGATCTGGAATCGTCCATTTGAGTTGGGCTTCATGTGTGCTACTGGATTCAACACTAAAAGAAAAAGCATCCTCGGGTGCAAGCAATTGCTCTTGCGCCTGCAGTGTCATGGAGCACAATAAAATCACACTACCGATCAATCCGCATATAGCGAACCGAAACCACAAGCCAAGCTCTAGAAAATGCTTTTTCATATCAGTTTATTTTTTTAATTAAAATAGGAATGCAACGCCCAAACCTGATTGATAGCTTTTATCTCGACCATTTAAGTCCACACCAATACTGGCATCCATTTGCACACGCTCATTCATCGCATAAATGAGTCCTGAACCCAGTGCATATTCATAATTCTGACTTTCGGCTTTGCGATAGACCAGTTCAGAAAAACCGGACAATTTATCGGTAATTTTATATTGAATGTTCGGGATTGCAGTTACCGCCCAATTGCTGTTTTGTGTTTCATAACGCATAGTGATGGAAGTACGGATTAAATCACTATAGTCATAAGCGACAGCCGAAGTCAGGCTGTAAATATCATCTTCATTGCTAAACGCATGATTGCCAGTTGCAAGAATCGCTTCAGCTAAAATAGCCATAGAAAGCTTTTCATCATCCAGATTGATGGCTTTTTTTACCCCGATGCTGACATCGCCCAAACCGTCTTCTTCAACAGACTGACCTGCTGCTTTGGTTTTTGACCAGGATGGACCTTGCCAGCCCAACTGTAATTCAAGGTCTTGTGCTAAGCCGGTACGCAACAACATGTCGGCATTTAAAGTGGTGTTTTTAACTTTAATCCCGGTTTCATCTCTACTTTCTGAATAGCTTAGGCTGGGTAAGCCTTGTTCCCATGCCAGCTGACCGACGGGCGTAATACCAGTGCCGATTCCCGCACCTGGACGGTCAAAAGAAAAATCGGCAGCCATCGCATTGATACTGAAACCCGCTGCAAAAATAAAACTTACTGTTTTTACGACTGACATGGTTGTCTCACTAATTATGTTAATTCTTTAGTCATTTTAGCCCCATAACTACGGAGCAACTCTAAAGTTTGCTTTTCTTCGGCCAATGCTTCTGACCAGTTGATTTCATCAAAGTCACAATCAAAGAATAAATCACTAATCGAGGATAATATGGTCTGACCATCTTCATCTTTGCTATTAGGATCTACTTTTTCATCCAGTAAACGTTGCACTGCAGGCACGCAGGCGGAGCTGGCAGCATCCCATAATGGACCATACAGTTCTTCGGCATCCCATAAATGTAAATTGACTTTGGCTTGAATAAGCGCCTCTAAAATTTCAAGATGAACTGCCAGATTCTGCTGTTTTTCTTGTTCAGATAAAGGTGAACCGGCTTCATAAGCTTCGCAAATATGCTCCCACCATTTGAACAAACCATCGGACCAGACAGAAATGGCCGGACCTTTTTCCAGATCAATAAAATTCGGATCGAGACCTTCTGCCAAAAGACGTTGTACCTGAGCAAGATCCAGCTCTTCTATTGCCTGTACAAAGACTTGTTGTTGTGCTGTTAACATGGAGAAAATACTCTTCAATCATTTTTTAACTATTATGCCGAATAAACTGTCATTTGTTTTAGCTAAATGTATAAAGAGTATATTTTTTATTTCTGTTGCCCTGTCCCAAATAGCGCATTAAAAAGCCCATAAAAAAAGCTCCGAAGAGCTTTTTTTTCTTTAAGCAAGATGTTGCTTAATCATTTACATCGTCCACATCACTGGCTTCTGCAGTTTCAGCAAGTACCGGCACTGCGGCACGAGGGTCATCTATTTTCTCAAATAGATGTTCCAAACTGCGTTTTAAACGGTCAATGGCTCCATGTATGGCAGTATCGATATTATGACCATGATGGTTCACCACTACTGGTTTCAAACCTGCCGGGCGTGCTTCGATCATGCAGTGAATATCATCTGCACCACCTTTTGGACCATTTTCATCGCTAAAATGAACCGAGAAATGGGTAATACGTTCGCTATAACGTTGGAATTCAGCATTCAGTTCTGCACGAACATAAGTAATTAAACGATCACTATTTTGGATGTTTTTATCGGTACGAATTTCAATGTTCATATAATTTCATCCTCTTTATTCATCAAATCTTTTTTTGTGCAAAACTTCTTATCTTGGCACGTTTCACCTTGCTGTTAACAACAGCGCTGAGCATCTTCAACCTAGTTTGGAACGAGTTCCTCCACATTGAATGATGAACACTTTTAACTCTGCAGATTCGTGTCCTTATGCTTTGAATATAAGGGTCTAGGTGAAGCTTATGCAAGTAGTATTTTGATATTTTTTTTAAATACCCTATAAAGTATAAGGAATTTGACTTTCCCTCTAAATAATTTGATAAATATCATATTATTTCTTTGCGGATAAAATGCCTTCTTCAAACTGCCTTACTTTTTTTATCAACATGTATTTTTAGGTATCAAAGTGGTGTCTTGATTTTAATCAGGAGTACTCTGAGAAAAGCAGACTATTTTTTTAACCATTGATCAATTTTGGCTTTATTTTTGCTAAAGAATCTGTATGCTTTGCTTGCTTCTCGGGGGAGATATTTTTAATGAAACTTACACAATTTTTTGCTACATGTGCATTGGCTTCAACAGCTGCACTTACACAGGCTTCGCCAGTGGTATGGCAAGACTTCAGCGTAACTGGTCTTTATGGTGAAAACTATGAAGTGGTCGATGATCAGCAAACCACTGTAACTGTTGAATATGCAGCTAAACTTAAATACTCGGATGTATTTTTCTTTGTTGACCATCAATTAGATGGCAATGATGAACAAAATACATATTTCGAGTTAGCGCCACGTTTAAGCTTAGGCGAAGTATCTGGAAAAGATCTTTCTTTTGGTCCAATTAAAGATATCCTTATTGCGACAACTTGGGAACACAATGCAGGATACGATCAAAACCAAGAGTTTAATAACTTCCTGTACGGTATTGGTTTCGCTTTAGATATTCCATACACCCAGTATGCAAATGTGAACTTCTATAAAGTAGATAACGATTCGAAATCAGCCTTCACTAAAGATGATTATCAAATGACGATCACTTATGCAGTTCCGTTTAAATTGGGTTCTGAAGATTTCCTTGTAGATGCCTTCCTGGATTGGTCTACAGCTGAAAAAGGTGCTCAAGCAAGCGAGCTGAACTGGACTAGCCAGTACAAATGGAATGTAGGTAAGCATATTTCACCTAAAACTAAATTATATGTGGGTATCGAACACTCAGTTTGGAACAACAAATTTGGTATTCAAGGCGTTGATCAAAACGACGTCAGTGCTTTGGTCAAATACCACTTCTAAGCACCACGTTTTGAGCAATAAAAAAGCAAGGCTTCGGTCTTGCTTTTTTATTGCTCAAAATCAGGTTTATTCCTAAAATCTAGGGTCTATTGATTCGTTCGGCATACACTCATGGGATTTCTGATCCGCCCTGCTCAACCACAAGACCTCGAACACATCCTGAAAATTTATAATGCTGAAATTTTAAATGGTACTGCGACCTGGAATAGCACACCAAAGTCTATTGAGGATTTTCAGAACTGGTTTAAAAGCCTTACTGAACAACAATTTCCTTTGTTTGTCGCTGAACATTCAGAGACTAAACACATCGCCGGCTATGCCGATTATTCTTCTTTCCGTCAAATTACCGGGTTTAAACATACAGTTGAACATTCGGTCTTTATTCATCCGGACTTTATCGGACAAGGTTTGGGAAAAGCCTTAATGCTGAAACTGATTGAACATGCACGGCAAAATTATATTCATGTGATGGTTGCTGCGATTGATCATGAAAATCAGGCATCAATTGTGTTACATGAAAAATTAGGTTTTAAGCAGACAGGTTATATGCCAGAAGTTGGACAAAAATTTGGGAAATGGCGTGATCTGGTGTTAATGCAACTCAATTTAAACCTATAAAAAAGCCCGCAGATGCAGGATTTTTTAATTTGGCAATAACTCGAACTTAAACCACCAGATCAGCAAGATTACCTTTCTGTTCTAACCAGTGTTTACGGTCCGATGAGCGTTTTTTTGCAAGTAATTTATCCAGCAGACCGGCGGTAAAATGTGCATCATCCAGATCCAGCTGCACCAGACGACGGGTATTTGGATCCATCGTGGTTTCCCTTAACTGACTGGCATTCATTTCACCCAGACCTTTGAATCGGGTGATTTGCGGATTCTTGCTTTTGCATTTTTTCAGAATGCTTTCCAGCTCGTCTTCATCCAGCGCATAGTGCACATCCTTACCATCATCAATACGGAATAAGGGCGGCATGGCCACAAACAAATGCCCTTCCTCCACCATGGTTGGGAAGTGTTTCACAAACAAGGCACAGAGCAGGGTCGCGATATGCAGACCATCTGAATCGGCATCGGCCAGAATACAGATTTTACCGTAGCGAAGTTCGGACAGGTCATCACTGCCCGGATCGACTCCAATCGCAATGGCAATATCATGCACCTCCTGAGAACCCAGAACTTCATCAGAAGAGACTTCCCAAGTATTTAAGATTTTCCCGCGAATTGGCATGATTGCCTGGAAATTCTTGTCACGTGCCTGCTTGGCAGAACCACCCGCAGAATCCCCTTCCACAATAAACAGTTCCGATTCTTCCAGGGTATGTCCTACACAGTCGGCCAATTTACCCGGGAGTGCAGGTCCGGAAACAATCTTCTTACGTTCAACTTTTTTTGCCGCTTTTAAACGGCGACCGGCTTTGGCTATTGCCAATTCGGCCAGCTGCATGGCAATGTCTGAATTCTGGTTGAGCCACAGTGCAAAAGCATCTTTGGCGATATTCAGCACAATGCCTGAGGCTTCACGGCTCGACAAACGTTCTTTGGTTTGGCCTGAAAATTGTGGCTCCTGGAATTTTAACGACAGAATGTAATTCACCCCATCCCAGACATCTTCAGCAGACAATTTCAGATTACGCGGCAACAGATTACGCAGTTCACAGAACTCGCGCATGGCATCGGTCACACCTGAGCGTAAACCGTTAACATGGGTACCACCTTGCGCAGTAGGAATCAGGTTGACATAACTTTCCTGGATTTGTTCGCCGCCTTCGGCATTCCAGCAAATCGCAAATTCGGCACTGGCACGCTCAGCTTCGCCACCCGCTACAAAAGCAGGACTTGGAATGATTTCACGATCTTCAAGCTCATCCATCAAATAGTCAACCAGACCATTTTCAAATTGCCAGCTGATCTTTTCATCATTGATCTGGTCAACATAATTGATTTCCAAGCCCGCCGCTAAAACGGCTTTGGCTTTTAAATTATGTTTTAACGCTTTGAGGGCAAACTTGGGCGAATCAAAATATTTGGCTTCCGGCCAGAAATGTACTGTGGTACCGGTCGCACGTTTCGGTGCCTTGCCTTGCAGCACTTCCAGCGGCGCAACTGGTTCACCATGTTCAAAGGCCATTTTATACAGGTTGCCCTGACGCTGAACTTCCACTTCCACCCGGTCAGATAGGGCATTGACCACTGAAATGCCCACGCCATGCAAGCCGCCGGAAAACTGGTAGTTATCGGTACTGAATTTACCCCCGGCATGCAGCTTGGTCAGAATAATTTCAATCCCGCTCTGGCCATATTCCGGATGGATATCCACCGGCATCCCCCGGCCATTGTCTTCAACCGACAGGGAACCGTCTTTATACACTGTGACGGTAATTTTATTGGCATGTCCGGCAAGTGCCTCATCCACAGCATTATCAATAACTTCCTGCGCCAAATGGTTGGGGCGAGTGGTATCGGTATACATACCCGGACGACGACGTACCGGATCTAAACCAGATAAAACTTCAAGTGATTGAGCCGTATATTGAGACACGTTGTACTGTTTCCTTAATTTATACAATCCGATAAAAACTGTAAGGCCATCGGTATTTTGTCTGCGAAATTTTCCATCGCATGGTTGCCATTTGCTTCGGTAATCAGCATGGACGGATGTGAAGCATTGCTATAATAGCGCTGTGCTTCACGATAATCCAAAACTTCGTCCCCTTGTTGTAATAACACTAAAATTTTGTCCGCATCTTGCACAAATGGCACTGCCATCTGCTCAAGCTGATCCAGATGGGTATGATCCAGCGTCCATTCAGCATTCACCACATAGGGAATCTGATCACTGCCAAATAAGTCACGAAATAGTTGCCATGGTCGCATAGCAGGATTAATTAAAACAGCCGGCACGCCATACTTTGCGACCAGCTGTGTCGCATAAAAGCCGCCTAGACTGCTCCCCACCAGCACGACCTGGTCAAGATTCTCAATCATGGCAGCTAGATGCGCCATGGTCTGCTCGGGCGGCATATTAAGATCCGGCAGATGCACCCGAACCTTCTGACCCTGCTGCTGACAGTAGTCTTTAATTTGCTGGCCTTTTATGGATAAAGCACTGCTTTGAAATCCATGTAAATAAATGATGTTCATGCTTTTTTATTGTATCATTGCCAAATTTAAACTAGATTTATTTTATACCTGAGTTTTAGCTACCCATCTGTTTTTATCTAGATATAACCAAAATTGTCAGACAAAAAAATTAATACCGAAGCTCAATCAACGTTATTGTAAAAGCTGTTCCAGATGAACGATATAAAATGAAAAGCTAAGAGTTTATACCGTGATCCCAAGAAAAAATAAAGAGTATGGGAAACATGGTCACAGAAAGGACAGGATCAAATGCCGAGTTTAACCCCATTACATGAAACCTATTGTAGATGGGACCGTACACCGCCCAGTCAAGCTGATGTATTGGAAGGTCTCGCACAATTGGTGACGACACGTCTCAACGACGTCATGCAGGAGCTGATCCAGGCGATTCAACGTGAAATTTTAATTAGCCTGTTTGGCATGAGTGAACAACGCTCGAAAAAATTGCAAAAAATTCCTTATATCGACAAACTGTACCAGTTTTCCTACGATACTCTGCTTAATTACGGATCCTATCTTTTGGCACCCGGTTTACGTCAGATTATTGAAAAATATCCAAAATTACATGACAAGCCGCTAACACCTGCGCTGCATTTTCTCGTCGGGGTGCTCAACGGAGTGCTGGGTGATTATTTATTAAAATATCAGAACCCGATGGCACTGCCGATGGTACTGTATGACCACTATGGTGGACTGCAAAAAGGGGATTTATCCGGTCGCGTGGTTATTTTTGTACATGGCTTGTGCATGAACCATCTGGACTGGAGCAACACGCAATATGGCGGTATAGGCGAAAAATTGTTGGCGCAACGTGACAATAACACCATGCTGTACCTGAACTACAATAGCGGACGTCGTATCTCGGCCAATGGCCGTAGTCTTTCCCATACCCTAGAAGATTTGATTCGTCGCAATCCGCGCATTACCAGCATTGATTTAATTGGCCACAGCATGGGCGGCCTGGTCTTACGCAGTGCCCTGTTTTACGGCAAACAGAACATGTATCAATGGATACATCTGACCGAGAACCTGGTCTGCCTGGGTTCTCCGCATCATGGTGCAGTCTTGGAACGTTTCGGGTTTATCCTGCAAGACAAACTCGGGCATTTTCCCTTTGTGAAAATCATCCGGCATATTGTCAATATCCGCAGCAATGGCATTCTGGATTTGCGCTATGGCAGTGTCCGCGATGATGACTGGGAACATAATCATGCCCGGATTGGCGGCATGGATGACAACCGTAAACCGGCTCCCCTACCGAAACATATTAATACTTACCTGGTTGCCGGCACCATTGAATATGAAAACAAAAAGAATCGAACCTTAAAGGTGCTGGGGGACTATCTGGTCAGTGTAGACAGTGCTTTGGGTGAACATCCAAATCCGCGCTTTCAACTGAAAGTGCCCCAATCCCATAAAGCGATCTTTTATGGCTTAAGTCATTTTGAAATTAACTATCATTCCAGTGTGGCGGAACAGATTGTGAAATGGTTCTACCCGCCGCAAAATGAACAGGTCAAAGAAGAAGTGCATGAATACCGCATGCAGCTGGAAGATTTATCAGGTATTGCACTGACTTAAGTAAAAAATAAAAAAGCCAACGTTCGGTTTAATGCCAGTCAGTTAAGAAATTGACTGGTATTTTCTTTTTTAAATTCATGACTGTATTTGATATGTGGGAAAGTCATCCGCAACTGTTTGAGGCCGGACTACATTAAAAAATGATTGTTTCTGCGATAAATTTGCGAGTTGATAGTGGTTGACGAGTTTTGCGGATGACAAATGCCTTTGGTTACTTTGGGCGAAACCAAAGTAACAAATGAGCTGCAAGGGTTTGATTTAAAATGGTAAGACTCCGCCATGAATCACTAAAAAGTTAAGGAGTTTATTTCTAAACTCCTTAACTGATCAGCATTACAACATTCAGTTGGCTTTTTTATATACCTCTTTATTTTTTCTTGGCTGTTTTATTGGTCATCCCTGGATAGTGACGCAATAGTTGCCACAGGCTGATCAAGGCAAGTACGGCAAAGAAAGCCAATGACCATACCGGAAGCGATAGTCCAAACAAAGTCCAGTCAACCTTGGCACATTCACCCGAACCTTTCAGCACCTGTTCAAATACCGACTTTAACGGCAAAGTATCCAACCAATAATCTAAACCTGGACCACAGCTCGGCACCTGATCGGGTGGCAAATTTTGCAGCCAGACATGACGTGCAGCCACCCCTGCGGACCAGAGGATACTAAGCGTACCCAACAAAGCATAAAAACGCTTAAATGCATTTGAAATGGGATTATGCAGGAAAGCGATCAGGGAAATGATCCCCAGACCAATTAGCCCTATACGCTGAAAAACGCAGAGTGGACAAGGCTCAAGCCCTTGCCCATGCTCCAAATACAACGCAAATGCCATCCCCGCGACACTGGCTAAAAATAAAAAACCACTCACGAAGCGATAACTCCATTGCATGGCAAATCCTCTTAATTTTTATCGATAATCGGCAAGATATTGCTCAAAACTGCTGCTCGTATCTTGTTCCAGTTGCTGTTGCTGTTGCAATGACTGCTCCGCCAGCCCCTCAAAATAAGCCAGAGTATCCGGGCTTAATGAGTGCTGTTCATAAGTCGTTGCATGTTGCAGTGCCATCACACTCCCAAAACCCCACGTCCCGCCATGTTCCAGAGTATCGGCAATCACTTGTGCTGACAGGGTTTCATCCACCTCATCAATGCGGTTGAGCATGACCGCCAAGGCTGCTGAATACATCCGGGTGTTATAGGCGGCATCCAGTAAATCAGCCCAAGGCTGCATTTTGATGACCTGCGTACGTGCCCAGTCCTCAATCGGATGTTTTCCAGCCGCATCCACAATAGTGGCATTCGGTGCACGGCCACGATTGACCACTTCGGCCTGATTGCGCTCAATCTGTTCCTGTTCCGGATCGAGCAAATCGGGGCTGTCCTGTACCAGGCAATGCAGCGCCAAGACTTCCAGAAATGCTGCCGTATTTTCATCAATTCCGATTGGACTGTACGGATTGACGTCGACTGCACGCAGTTCAACATAACCCACCCCGCGATTTTTCAGCGCCTGGGATGGGGTTTCTCCCGCTTGAGGCACCTGTTTCGGACGAACCAGGCTGTAGTATTCATTTTCAATTTGCAGCACATGATCATTGATTTGGATCGGTTCACCCTGTTCATCATTTAGCCCTAAACGGCTAAAAGGCGCATAAGGCGTTTTCACGGCTTTCTGCAAACCGTCCAGATAACCCGACAGATTGTTGTAGTGAATACCCAATTGCTTCTGTGCAGAATTCTGATAACCAAAATTGCCCATACGCAGTGCTGTTGCATAAGGCAAGAACAGGGTGCCTTTTAATAAAGGCAACAGATGATGGTCGCGCCCGGTCATGAAGCACTGACAAACCGAAGGGCTGGCTCCGACCAGAAACATCACCAGGGGCGTTAAACGGATAAAATTACGGATCAAGCCAAAATAACGGTGACTGCGATAATCCTGCAAACTGAGGCTTTTGAGCGCTTCATCGCTTTCATGCTGTTGCAGTGCTTCAAACACTCGATCTGGAAAAGACAAATTATAATGCACCCCGGAAATGGTCTGCATACGGCGACCATAACGCACGCCTAAACCACGACGATACAAGGTTTTGAAGCGTCCAATATTGGAGCTGCCATATTGGGCTAAACGAATGTTTTCTTCGTCATCGTCCAGCATGCAGGGCATCGACAAGGGCCAGAGTTTTTCTCCATTTTCCAAATGACGGTGCGCTACCGCATGAATATCGGCCAAATAATCGAGTGCTTTTTCAATGCTGTCTTGTGGAGGAGTAATAAACTCCATCAGGGCTTCGGAATAGTCCGTGGTGATATGCGGATGTGTTAAAGCAGAGCCAAGTGCCTGAGGATGTGATGCTTGGGATAGAAAGCCATTGCTTTGCATACGGAGGCTTTCACGTTCAATACCGCGCAACATGCCCTTAAACAGCGAAGAATCCACCCAAGTTGGTACCACAACTTGAGAGGTCGATTCGGGTTGACTCATTAACAATCTCGCTTATCGGAAGATAACTACTAAATAAAACTACTAAAATAAAATCATCAGTTTATATCAGTATAACGTGATTTTTGGCTGCTACATTACACCCTGTATAGTTTTCAAGCAAAACGTCAATTTTATTTCTGGCAAATTTTTATCACAAAGATACTCTATAAGACATCTGAATTTTGTGTTTGTATTGAATAATAAGTGCTAAGGAATTGTAAATATTATGAATTATCCAGATATTTTGGACTTCTGGTTTAGTCTGGAAACTCAGCCCTTGTGGTTTGCTAAAAGTGATGATTTTGATGCACTGATCAAGCAAAAATTTCAGGACATTCACCAAAAAGCGGCACGTTCTGAACTGTGGTCATGGCGTCAAACCGCTGAAGGCCGCCTGGCTGAAATTATTGTTCTGGATCAATTCTCGCGTAACCTGTTTCGGGACCAGGCTCAGGCCTTCGCCCAGGATGCCTTGGCCCTGGCACTGGCGCAAGAAGCCATTAGCCTGGATTTGGATAAACAATTAAGTCCGGAACAACGGTCGTTTTTATACATGCCCTTTATGCACAGTGAATCGAAACTGATTCACGAATTCGCGTTAAAATTATTTCAGCGCTTAAATAATCCCATGAATCTGGATTACGAAAAAATGCATAAGGTGATTATTGACCGTTTCGGACGCTATCCGCACCGCAATCACATCCTGGCACGTAGCTCAACTGTAGAAGAACTCGAATTTTTAACCCAACCGAATAGTCGTTTCTAAGCATTTATTGTGTCTCCTCCCGCGCACAGTAAATCGTATGGAGGTTTAACATGAAGAATAGCATTCTAGGCTTGAGCATGGTGGTGGCATTGGCCCTGTCAGGCTGTGCAACCACGCCTTCAAAACCGCTGACTTTTGACCAGCTCGGGCAATTTAGCAATACCCCCCTGAATGCACAAAGCTATCGCATCAGTTTTCAGGCCCGTCCCAACATGAGTTTTGGGACTGCCGAAGAAATTACTCTGGTGAAAGCCGCCCAGACCACGGTACAGAACGGCTTCCGCTATTTTAAAGTACTAGATGATCCGAGTAACCGTAACCAGCCACCTCGTCAGGCTGTGGTCTATTCCAGCCCAATGTACTATCCCTATGATTATTATCGCCGTTATCCCGGCTTCTGGCCTGACCCGTTTTATGACATGCCACACGTGGTGACTATTGACCCGGTACAGGTTTCCTATAGCATTGAATGTTATAAAGATCAGAAAAAAGCACCCGATGATGCCTTTGATGCCTATTTGATTTTAAAATATTTAGGACAAAAGTATGGCTTGGGCCCTAACGGCCAGGTATTACCACCAGTACCAAAAACAGCAAAATAACAACAGTTTAGTAACCGACAGGAATCCTGCATGACCACAGCGGAAGCAATCACCACACCGAGTTTGCAACGCAGTAAACGCTTTGCCACCATTGCCCTCATCAGTGCCATTTTGACCTGGTTGGTGTTAATGGTAGTGGCCAAACTGATTCCTGAATATGCCTGGCTGGTTCATATTTTCATGCTTTCTGCCGAAGCGGGTGTGGTCGGCGGACTGGCCGACTGGTATGCCATTACCGTATTGTTCCGCAATCCTTTTGGGAAAATGCCAATTCCCAAGTTTCTGCTCGACCACACTGAAATCATTCCGCGCAATAAGGCCAGGATTGCCGAATCGATGGGACGTTTTGTACAGGAAAACTTTTTATCTCCACAAGTGGTGGAAAGAAGCCTGCAAAGTACCGATCTGAGTCTTGCGGTCGGACAATGGCTGGCAAAACCGGAAAATAACACTCAAGTGACCCAAGTCATTCAGCAAACCGTACCGAAGATTTTTGAATTTGTTGGTCAGGAACAGATTGGAAACTTTATTCAAAACAACAGTGTGCAATGGGTACGTAACACCCAGGTTAACACCCTAGCCAGTGAAATGCTGCGCGCGGTGCTGGAAAATGACTTCCATCAGGACGTATTGCAACGTGGACTCGATTTGGCACATGAATGGATGATTTCCCATCCTGAACAAGCCCATGAAATGACGCGCCGGCTTTTCAAAGAATTAGGCGTGTGGAAACTGGCCAAAGGCGCCAGCTGGATTGGGATTGATGTACAGCAACGCACCATCGATTCACTGATTGAACGGGTGGAATCCATGCTGGCCGATCCGCAGCATCCCTGGCGGCAAAAAATTGAGCAGATGGGGCAGCAGCTGATGCTGGAACTGGCTGATAGTGAAAGTGAGGCCAGTGAACGGTTAAACCGCACCAAAGATGCCCTGCTAGATAGCCCTCAGGTACTGAATTTTATCAGTGGTGCCGTAGTGATCCTCTGTGATGCCATTAAAGCAGACTTGCTCAAACCCGATTCAGGCATTGCACAAAATCTGCGTGTTGCGATTCAACAGGTCGGGGAAAATATCATTTCCAATCCGGCAGTACGTCAATTGCTGAATGAACGAATGAGTGGGCTTGCCGTCAATTTGAGTGATCAATACAGTGAAAAAGTGATCCGTTTTATTAGCGAACGCATTCATGAATGGGATTCGCGCGAAATGATCGATAAAATTGAAAATGAAGTCGGTGGCGATTTACATATGATCCGAGTCAATGGGGTTGTAGTCGGTGCATTTATCGGTTTGGTGCTGGGGATAATCCGTGCCTTGGTGGATGTATTGCTTTAAAGATCTGTTCAAAATCAATAAAGCCTATTCATCAAAGCAACTGGTCTGGACTAAGAACTGATTCACTTCGATGAATTGGGAGCAGAAAGATTAACCCGTTTGTCTGTTAATTTACGCACCAAAGGCAACAGGGTTAGCACAATGGGAAAAGCAAAAGCCTAGAAAATCCTGCTTTTTTGAATCTTTTGCAGAATTTTCCTGCTTCAATTCTGCGTTAGTTGTCGGACAAGATTCATTCAATACAAATGCATTCACCTAAAGACCACGAAATTTGCTATATTTGCTGTTTTTCTGCGACATTTATTTTTCGACTGATTATGAATACGGCAATCCAAGCAGCTCTCGATCATGCAGTGCAATCTCTTCAAGCTGAAGGTGTACTTCCATCCGACTGGAATAACAGCGGTCATTTAACGCGAACCAAAGACCGAAGCCACGGTGACTTCGCTTCGAATATTGCCATGATTGGTTCTAAAGCTGCGGGTATGAAGCCTCGTGATCTTGCAGAAAAAATTCTTGCTGCATTGCCTGAAGTAGCAGACATCAGCAAAGCAGAAATTGCGGGTCCCGGCTTTATCAACTTCTTTTTAAATGCCGACCAGCGCTTTGCTGTTTTAGACCAGATTCAAGCACAAAAAAATCAATTTGGTCGTACTCAAGCTAATGGTGAAAAACGCGTTCAAGTCGAATTTGTTTCAGCAAACCCGACTTCTAGCCTGCACGTTGGTCATGGTCGGGGTGCAGCCTATGGCATGACCGTTGCCAACCTGCTTGAAGCAACCGGTGCCAAAGTTGACCGTGAATATTATGTCAATGATGCTGGCCGTCAAATGGACATTCTGGCGACCTCTACATACCTTCGTTATTTAGAGCTTACGGGTCAAACCTTAGTCTTCCCTAAAAATGCTTATCAGGGCGACTACGTTAAAGAAATCGCGCAAAGCATCATCGACCAGGATGGTGAAGCTTATGTACGTCCGGTTGCAGACGTATATAAAGATGTACCTGAAGATATTCAATACGCTGAAGAACTGGATGCTGAGGGCAACAAAGTAGTGTTATCCGGTGATAAAGAAAAACACATCGATGGCTTGATTCATAATTCTCAAGCGTTGATTGGCGAAGGCTACCGCGTATTCCATCAAGCGGCATTAAAAGCGATTCTTGATGACATTAAAGATGACCTGGGCGAATTTGGTGTGACCTTCAATCAATGGTTCAGTGAAGCATCTTTAACTGAAAAAATTGAAGAAGCGCTACAAACTTTAGATCAACGTGGATTCCTATACGAACAAGATGGCAACATCTGGTTTAAATCGACTGAATTTGGCGATGAAAAAGACCGCGTAGTGAAACGCCGTAATGGTCAAACCACTTACTTTGCCTCTGACATTGCTTACCACCTGAATAAATTACAACGTGGCTATACCGATATCGTCGATATCTGGGGTTCAGACCACCACGGTTATATCGCGCGTGTTAAAGCAGCGATTGACGCCATGGGTTATGACTCGAAAAAATTGACGGTGCTTTTGGTTCAGTTCGTGAGCTTGTGGCGTGGTGGCGAGATGGTGCAAATGTCATCCCGTTCAGGTCAGTTCGTGACTTTACGTGACCTGCGTAAAGAAGTCGGCAACGATGCAGCACGTTTCTACTACGTGATGCGCAAGTCTGAACAGCACATCGATTTCGACTTGGACCTTGCTGTTTCTCAAAGTAAAGACAATGCCGTGTATTACATTCAGTATGCACATGCCCGTATCTGCCGTATGCTAGAAAAAGCGGTTACAACAGGTGTGAACTTTGATGCTGCGAATGCACGTCAATTTGCGGCGAAACTTGCGCTGGATGCAGAAACAGAAATTCTGGCCAAACTTGCAGCCTACCCTGAGATCGTGATTCGCGCAGCCAACAGTTATGAGCCGCATCAAGTCGGTAACTATCTGAAAGAATTGGCAGCATTATTCCACGGTTGGTATAATGAGCATAAAGTACTTAATGATGATGCTGAACTTACACAAGCCCGTTTATTACTTTCAGTAAACGTACAACAGGTTTTACGTAATGGTTTAGAATTATTAGGTGTATCTGCTCCTGAGGCGATGTAAGCAAAACAAGGTTTTGCATCACCGCAAGACCGAAAGCTATGCTTGAAGTGGCGATGTAATAATTAATGCCTTTGTACAGCAATGTTACTCGCAGCAAAAGTCATGTTTGTGATCATCTAAACTTAGTTAATGATTTATAGACAATAGGGTAAACAAGGTGTTATCTAAAAATAACACCTTGTTTTAAATAAATTTAAATTAAAAATAATACACGAGGAATCCCACGTGTTTGGAAAAACGCAGCGCGGTGTCTCTGAGCGACCGAATAAGCCGAAAAAGCCATTGATTCCTGCATGGCTGGGAACGCTGGTGGTTATTTTAATTGTGTTGAGTTTTGCCGTAGCTTTGATGCTGTGGAAACCGTGGGCACCGGTTAAACCGAAAAATCAGATCAGTTCTGAACATTATCAGGAAGATACCAACAAGGACTATCGTTTCTACGATTTATTACCACAACAGCAAGTGACACCCATTCCAGATCAGGCAGTTCCTGAAACTAAAAATTCAGAAACTGTAGTGATTGTTGAAGCTCCAGAAACAGAAACAGCTGCTCCGGCTGAAACAGCCGAGCCAGGTCTGGAAAGTTCTGAAGCACCTGTTGCCCACCAGCCAAGTTATATTTTGCAGGTGCGTAGCTATCCCGATCCAGATAGTGCCGATGCACGCCGTGCCGAAATTATCCTGAATGGTCTGTCTGCAGATGTAGTAAAATCGGTTGAAGGTGGTCAAACCTGGTACCGGGTAATTTCTGGGCCTTATGATTCTCAGGAAGCTGCGATGATTGCACAGCAAACCTTGCAACGCAGTGGTATTGATTCGATTGTGGTGAAACGATAAACCCCAGATATAAAAAAGCGCCTCTATTGAGGCGCTTTTTTATGGCTTAAATTCCCTCTCCTGTTAGGAGAGGGTTAGGGAGAGGTAATACTTAAAAGCCCCTCCACCTAACCTCCTCCCATAGGGAGAAGGAATATTATTAAACCGTATGCCCCAAAGCCTCGCCCATTACTACAACAGAATTGGCCTTAAACATCGGGTCCCATTGCATTTTATCTTTTTCAAATAGCACCACAGCAGTTGAACCCAAATAGAAACGGCCCAGCTCTGCTCCTTTTTCCAGAAACAGGTTGTGTTGGTTCAATTCCAAATGCCCTGTCGGTTTCACCTTACCCGTTGCCACAGTTTCAATACCTGCAACAATCATCGCACCGACTAAAACCACCGCCATACGCCCCAGCTCAGTATCAAACAAACACACCATCCGTTCATTACGCGCAAACAGACCCGGAATATTTTCCGCAGTGGTTTGGTTGACCGAGAACAATTCCCCTGGAACATACAAGGTTTCAGTCAAAGTCCCGGCAAAAGGCATATGCACACGGTGATAATCTTTAGGTGATAAATACACTGTAGCAAAATGACCATTTTTAAACGGTTCGGCCAATTGCGGATCGGCAATCAGTTTTTCCACCGAAAAGCTTTGCCCTTTGGCCTGAAAAATATCGCCTTCTTCAATTTTACCCAATTGTGAAATGGCACCGTCGGCAGGCGACACAATACTATGCGGATCGGTATCGATTTGGCGTACCCCCTCTTTTAAAGAGCGGGTAAAAAATTCGTTAAATGATTTAAATTTCAATGCATTGCTTTGTTCAGCAATCGACATATCAATCCCATATTGGACTTTAAAAGCCTGAATCACGGTATTTTTGATAATCGGATGTTCACTGGCAGCCAGTTTACCCACGACACGTGATAATTGGTGTTGTGGCACAACACGTTGTGCTTGAATAAAAATTTGTTTTTTTAAACGTGATGCGAAGCTCAAGATGGTAACTCTCCGGTAATAATCGGACTGTCGAGGCGGTTGCCCCATTCACTCCACGCACCATCATAAGCCTGTATCTTCCAACCGAGCAATCGGCCCAGAATATAGGCCAAACCCGAACGATGATGTGACTGACAATAGACCACCACAGGTTGTTTTAAATTGAAACCCAGTTGTTCCAAGCGCTGTTGAGTGCGTTGTAAAGGATGCAATTTTAAATGATTTTCACGATTTAGGGCAGTACTCCATTCAAAATGTCGGGCATTTGGAATGTGACCGCCGCGTCGCGCTGCAAGTCGAAGACCGGTATATTCATCTTCGGTGCGGCAATCCCACAATTGAATGCTATTGTTTTGTACTTTTTCTAACAGCTCTGCATATTCAATACGGTACTTTTCAATATTGGTCTGGTTAATGTCCACCAGAGGCACTACGGGAACTAATTTTTCCACTTCTGAAGAAGTCGGCAAACCGGCTGCCAGCCAGGCATGAATGCCGCCATTCAACAAGCTGGTATTTTCAAAACCCAGACAATGCAGGTTCCAGATCATGCGCCCTGCCCAAGCCCCACCTTCATCATCATAAGCCACCACATGATGTTCAGGAGAAATATTCAGATATTCAATCAGGGCTTTTAAGCCCTCTACATCAGGCAACAAACCTGAAGCCTGCTCTTCTTGGCGTACCAGCTGCTTCGGTTGCACATGAATGGCATGCGGAATATGCAATTGATCATAAACAGAACGACGGCTTAAATCGACAATGCGTAATTTTTCATTGCCTAAAAACGGAACCAGCTCTTCTGCTTCTATCAGCAGAGCAAAATTAAATGCAGATACAGTCATACTTTTTTCGTGTTTTATTTAGATCAACATGGACGATCTTAGCATAAGTCATTTTCACTATTATGCTGATTTTTTGCATTCATTTAGCAAAAAATCAGCTATAGCCATCATGATTATTCTGTTGCGCTGAGATTAAATACCTGACGTAAATAGGCCAGGAAGGTATCGTTATCGGTCATGGTTTTTCCTGGACTGTCGGAAATTTTTGCTACCGATTGACCATTGCATTCCACCAGTTTTAACACAATATTGAGTGGGGTTTGTCCCAAGTCATTGGTTAAATTGGTGCCAATACCGAAGCTGACCTGAAAACGGTCTTTAAAGTATTGATGCAGGCTCCAGGCTTTTTCCAGATTCAGCCCATCACTAAAGGTCAGCATCTTGGTTTTGCTGTCAATTTTTAATTTCTTATAGTGCGCATAGGCTTTATCACCCCATGCATAGGGATCCCCACTGTCATGACGCAAACCGTCAAACAGTTTGGCAAAATACAGATCGAAGTCACGCAAGAACGCATCCATTCCTACCACATCGGTCAGGGCAATCCCTAAATCACCACGATATTCCTGCACCCAGGTTTCCAGTGCCGCTTTCTGAAAATCGCGTAAACGCACATCCAGAGCCTGAAAAGCCTGTAAAAACTCATGCGCCATGGTTCCGATCGGAGTAATTCCCAATTCTTTCGCAATCAACACATTGCTGGTGCCACGGAAAATATTCGGTGAGGCTTGGTTAAATACTTCAATCACATGCTTTTGCCATACAAAGCTATAACGACGACGCGTACCAAAGTCAGACACCAAGAAAGGTGGTTCATGAGGCTTCAGTTCTTTTTCATAATGCTTTAACAGTTCGACTTTGGCTTGCAAACGGCGTTCACCTTCTGCCAAAACTTCATCACTGCGAATACGCATGAAATACAGTTCATTGACAATGGCCAGAACAAAAATTTCAAACATCATGGCCTGAACCATCGGACCTTCAATCCAGATGTCCAGACGGCCTTGCTCATCAATGCTGGCTTTAATAAAACGACGTTTCAGCTGGAACAGTTCCAGATAATCGACGAAGTCACTTTTGATAAAACGCAAACTGCGCAGATAAAGCAGCTCATCTTCTTTAAACTTAAGCTGGCATAAATAGTCGAGTTGCTGATTCAAATCGCCCAGAATATCCGTCAGCGGATAAACGGTATCCTCTAAATTACGGCAACGAAAATGATAAACACTGTGCGTTTGAGGAAATTTATGCAATACCACCTGTAACATGGTGAATTTGTACAAGTCGGTATCAAGCAAAGATTGAATGATTGGAGCCATATCTAATGAAATTTCGCTGTGCTGACTGCATTAAAACACACTTTTTATCTTGATATTGCTAGTTTTGCGTACAGCTGGACCCGTCAAGGCAATAGAGTCACAGATAAACCTCAGTGTTATTCCGTAATAGAGCTGTATTTTATTTCCTGTGAGCGGCCTTGAGTCACGACTCTCACATTTGCATCTTCATATCCAGTTTCATTAAAGTCTGCTTGGATTCATTCATGTCAAGATAGAGCAAAATATCTTTAACCAAACCTGATGATTCTGTTGAGATATTGTGTGTATTTTAAAGCTTAAATTTCTGCCTGTTTGTTACAATGCTGCGGATAAATTGAAGATTTAAATTGGTTAAGTTATGCGTGCATTATTGCAACGGGTTCTAGAAGCAAAGGTTGTGGTGGATGGTGAAACCACCGGACAAATTGAAAAAGGCATTTTGGTTTTTCTGGGATTAGCTAAAGAAGACAATCTGGAAAAAGGCAAAAAGCTGATCGACAAGATATTGAAATACCGTTTTTTTGATGATGAACAGGGAAAAATGGGCTGGAATGTGGCTCAGGCCGGTGGTGGAGTATTACTAGTGTCGCAATTTACATTGATGGCACAAACGCAAAAAGGCTTGCGTCCGGACTTTGGTCCAGCCATGCCACCGGGTGAGGCAAAAGCTTTATATGAAGCCTTGGTCGACTATGCAAAATCTCAATTTGAAAATGTGCAAACAGGTATTTTTGCCGCCGACATGAAAGTGCATCTGGTCAATGATGGCCCGGTGACGTTTAATCTGGAAGTTGAATAAGGCGACAATATTGCCATCACAAAAAAGCCCTCGATTGAGGGCTTTTTTGTTTTAATCCTTCCCTCTTGCGAACTCAGAATATATTCTGAGGATTCCCACCTTTTTAAAAGGAGGAGAACGAAAGATATAAAATCTTATTTACCAGTCTTTTCACGAATGAATGAACGTACCAGTTTCACTTTTTCTTCTACCGGTTTAGGTAGTTTTGGTGGAATCAGTTTGGCAACCTTGTTAAACCAGACCAAAAGGCCAAAATCGCCTTCCATTTTAATCGTGCCATTTTGCATGCCAGTCATGAACGCGCTTGGATCACCTTTCATTAAGGTTTTTACGCCCTGTTCACTGTCTGCGAACTGCAAAATGAAGTCCGCTTTTTCTGCATCGCCTGCTACTGTGTCAATTTGCCCATTATTTACAATAATTTGACGTGCAAAGCCCAGATCAGTGCCAATTTGGATACGGAATTGACGTTCATGAACCAGTTCAATAAATTTTGGACTGGTACGCGCCAACTGTTTCATACGCAAAGCTAAGCCCGCAACTAACAAATCAAGCGGATCCGTGCTTACATCGACCAGTGGTAATTTTACGACAGGAATCGAAGATAGTTTCATGACATTTAAGCCTATTGTAATTGTTGGAAAATTGACGACTTATCCTACCATAACTTGGGTTTTTTGAAGTAAGGCTTTGTATAACAATAATCAATAAAAAAAGATGTGCCGCAGCACATCTTTTTTTATTGATTATCAGTTTTTCAAATTAACGGCTTGAGTAGTGTTGCTGCTCATCATCATAGACTGGTGTATGTTCAATATAGCGACGTTTGGCTAAAGCGCGTTCTGCACGACGATCTTCGCGGATTAACAGCAGGGTTAAAATTCCCATGACCGACATTAACGCCGTCAGGTAACTGTATCCCATCGGTAAATCAAACGCCAGTTGAGTACTAAAGCGAATGGCTTCAATCAAGCCCCAAAACAGCATACCTGCAAACATAAAGCTTAACAAACGACGATAAGGCGAGAAGAAAACAGCTATCAAAGCAGCGGCAATCAAGCTTAAGCCTATGATGGTTGCTAAATTCGCTGTAACCATAAAAACCTCCGTCCTATAAAGGATGTTGACACTTTTATATGGGTCTAAATCAAATCCCCGATAGCGTGAATAAATGCTGAAATATATTTATATCAATTTCTATGCAAGCATTATGCGGAGTTTTTTTAAGAAAAAAAGTCTTGTATTTTCAGCAAGCGACATACCTTGTCGCAATATTATTTTGTCATTACATTTTTTTATTTTTAACTTTTTCTGGAAATAAGATGGGCTCGGACTTGCCGTGTCATTACAAAAAAATAATGCATTAAAAGCATTAAAAAAATATTTTTTACCAATGGATAGATTGGTGTTTTGATCGGCAATTTCAGCCAACCGTTCATCGTAATTTCACTATTTTGACCACAAAAAAACGCGACATCAATGTCGCGTTTTGTCAATAACATCCACCGTTAGACTGAACCATTAGGCACGGCGCAGGTCTTTATCATGTACACCTAGAAGATATAACACCCCATCCAGACCCACACTTGAAATCGCCTGATTGGCATTCTGGCGAACCAGAGGTTTGGCGCGAAAAGCCACCCCTAAACCGGCAATCGACAGCATTGGCAAGTCATTGGCACCATCACCCACGGCAATGGCCTGTTCCAGTGAAATATCCATTTTGTCTGCCAATTCACGCAGCAACAAGGCTTTGCGAGCGCCATCCACAATATGACCCTTGACTTCACCTGTGACCACGCCATCTTCCACATCCAGAATATTGGCATGGACTTCATCAATCCCCAATTTTTCTTGCAGGTATTCGGCAAAATACTGGAAACCACCGGAAAGAATTGCAGTTCTATAGCCCAACGCTTTCAAGGTTGAAATCAGGCGCTCTGCCCCTTCAGTCACGGTCAGACGCTCGGCAATTTTAGGTAAAACAGAGGCATCCATACCTTTGAGCAAAGCGACACGGGCGCGGAAACTTTGCTGGAAGTCCAGTTCACCTTGCATGGCACGTTCAGTGATTTCAGCCACTTGCTCACCGACGCCGGCTTCAATGGCCAACTCATCAATCACTTCCTGTTCAATCAGGGTCGAGTCCATATCGAAGCAGACCAGACGGCGATTACGACGGTAAGCATTATCTTCCTGAACCGCCACATCGACACTCAGTTCACTGGATAAACGCAAGCAGGCGGCACGCATGGCAGTGGCATCGAGCATTTGTCCTTTGAGGCCAAATTGTACGCAAGAGCGTTTTGGTCCTTCAACTGTGCCATTGAGTTCCGGGCGGCCCGACAAACGGGTCACGGTTTCAATATTAAAACCCTGGTTAGAGACGATCTGGGTCACGGCCTGCAAATGTGAGGCGGTCAATTCAGGTGCCAGTGCCGTCACGATATAACGGGTCTGCCCACCTTCACTCACCCATTGATCATATTCTGATGTAGAGATTGGTTTAAAGCGCACTGTTAAGCCAATATCATGTGCTAGAATCAGAATCTCCTTCATGGCTAATGCTGTAGCAGTTTGGTCATCTGACGAAACAACAATACCTAAAGTCAGTTGGTTGTGGATGACGGCTTGTCCAACGTCCAAAATTTGTAACGAATGTACGGACAATACCTGCATTAATCGTGTAAATTGATTAGGCTGGTCGGGTCCCAAAAATGATATAAGAATGATTTCTCGCATGAATTGACTCGGATCTGAGCTACAACTATTGCTAGAATCATAATCGAATTTGAACATAAATGCCTTGGAAGTTTACGTTGAATGCGCCTAGACAAGGGCTATTTGCTAGCCTACTGATTGTAAGTTTTGCTTTTCACACCTTTTTACTGGTACTTGCGACGACGCATCAGCTGAATGCTAACCGCGCCAGTCAGGGACAGCTGATGACCTCACAACTGGTCACAGACAGCCTGTCCGAGCTGGAACCGGCCAATACGGTGTCATTGGCTTTACTGGCCGACCGTTATGCCACCAACCCGAGTGTGGCTTCTATCCGTATTTTGGATGCGAACAATCAGGTACTGGCAACAGGCGGTTTAACCAAAACACGCCAAGGTGAAGTGTTTGTTCGTGAAGCACTGCAAAATGAAAAGAAAGTGGGCAGTATTGAAATTACCCTGATTCAACCCAGTATTGGAGAAATTTTACGTACCCAATGGCTGGCCATTTTATTATCGCTGCTGATTCATGGCTTGTTATGGTTGGCTTACCGTGCCATTGCCCGTCCAAGCCGTACCGAATATCTGGCACGTATCAATAATGAATCACGCCTCAAACATGAAATTCAAACCCTGACTCAGGCTTTGGAGCAAGAACAGCACAATGCCGCAGTCGCGATTGCCCAGGCACAGAACAATGCTCAGGCCAAAGCTAAAATCAAAGAATCGAAACCTGTGGTACTGGATGACAAGTGTATTGCCTTAAATATCCAGTTTTATGACCCTAAACAGCTGATGGATTCGGTCAATAAAACCGTTTCCATCCCCTATTTCAATCTATGCCAGATTTTCCTGAATAAAGCCACTGAACTCTGTGTGCAACACTACAAGTTAAACAGTTCAGACATCACCACGGTGCATAAATTTGATGAACATGGCGCAACCATTAGCATGACGGTAGAAACACCAAATGCAGTGCCTTGCCTGGTGATGATCAGTACCGTGTTCCAGCTCTTGTCCGATGTGCTGTACAAACGTTATCGTGAAGAAAAACGTTTTGTGTTGCAGACCCGCAGTGCCATTTCCAGCCACGTTGAGGCCATGCAGCTCAGCCCTGTCCAGGCAGCAGAACGTCTGGTACAACAATTGACTGCCAAGGAAAGTGCTATTCACTTACCGAATGAGTTGCTCAAGCAAATCTCGGATTGTTACCAGCTGGTTAGCCTGCCGAATCCAACCAATGTACTGACCCGTCATGCCTTTATGATGAACGGGATGGACAGCGAAGTGGCGGAACTGGCACAAACCTTTAGAACCGAAATCTTAAAAGCCAAACAATCCAAGGCCTCTTAAACTTAAGGTATAAAAAAACCGAGCTGAACTGCTCGGTTTTTTTATCTCTAGGATTCTGTGCTGAAGTACAACTGTGCTCAACAGAGATATCTTGATCATTCTTCTATTTTATCTGTCCTGCTTGCCCAATAACTCGCTAATGCAGGACCCGAAATATTATGCCATAAACTAAAAATGGCACTCGGTACGGCAGTAAGTGGTGAGGCAGCAAAATGCACTGCAGCCAAAGCCACGCCTAGACCCGAGTTTTGCATGCCGACTTCTACCGCAACTGCTTTACAGTCTGCATAGGGTAATTTAAACAAACGGCTTGCCCAGAAACCCAGCAGATAGCCCAGACCATTGTGCAAAGCCACAACCTCTAGAATCAATAAACCAGATTGTAAAATTTGTGTCTTACTTCCTGCAATAATGGCCGCCACAATGGCCACAATCGCCAGCACTGAAATCAAGGGCATCACCTGAATATAAGAGTCCACTTTTGACTTCAGTACCGCCCGAATCGTTAAACCCAGAATAATCGGAAACAATACCACTTGCAGAATCGAACCCAGCATCGACAAGGCATTAATCTCAATCCACTGGCTGGCCAGAAGATAAAAAATTGCCGGAGTTAATACAGGTGCTAAAAGAGTCGAAACCGAAGTACAGGCAACCGATAACGCAGTATTGCCTTTGGCCATATAGGTAATCACATTGGATGCTGTGCCGCCCGGGCAACAGCCGACCAGAATTACCCCGATGGCAATTTCAGGGGGCAACTGAAACAGCTTGCACAACACATAGGCCAGTCCCGGCATCAGCGCAAATTGTGCGACCACACCAATCCCCACGGCTTTGGGACTTTGCACTACCCCTTTAAAATCATCCACGGTCATGGTCATGCCCATACCAAACATGATGATTCCCAGCATCCAGGTAATATAGGCTTTAAGCCAGACAAAGGCTTCCGGGAAAATTAAAGCAATAGCGGCAAATATTACTACCCAAAGGGCAAATGTTTTCTGAATAAATTGGGTAAAGCGCAAAAAAGCAGACATACAATACATCCAATATTTATGCTGTTCTGATCTGGAGAGCAGGTTGTACCATATCTATTCAGCAAAACAGCAACTTTATTCAGCTTGATCCTGTTTTTTCAGGAGATATGGCGTTGAACGATATCCTTCATCAAAATACGCTTGACCCCTGCAGCGAGCATATCTTGCCAGGCATGTTGCAGTGAACCGTGTAAATCGATGCCCTTGGTGGCATCGGAAATCACATAGCTTTTAAAGCCCAGTTTACAGGCATCTATTGCGGTCCAGGCCACACAAAAATCTGTGGCAATGCCGACAATAAAAACCGTAGCAATGCCACGTTCTTTTAAATAGCCAGCCAAACCGGTTGTGGTTTTTTGATCTGCTTCCAGAAAAGCTGAATAGCTGTCGATATGGGCATGTGCACCCTTACGGATGACCAGTTGGGCAGTCGGTAAATGCAGATCCGGATGAAGTTCTGCATCAGCAGTGCCTTGCACACAATGACTTGGCCACAGGACTTGCGAGCCATAATCTAGCTGAATCATCTCAAAAGGTGTTTTACCAGAATGATTCTCGGCAAAGGAAATGTGATTTTCTGGATGCCAATCCTGGGTAATCACAATATTGTCAAAATGCAGCCCCAACTGGTTGATGTTCGGAATAATCTGATCAGCATTGGCCACAGCCAAATTGCCTCCCGGCGTAAATCCTCGTTGCACATCCACCACAATCAAAGCCGCATTCTGCATTATTTTCATCCCTTGAAATATCAATTTACGCCCAAGCATAGCGCAAAATAGTAGAGGATTTTTAGCGCTGCCGATAAAAATAGAATGACTGTTCATTCGGATTAATCTTGGAATCAGTTCCATATCTGTATTATTTTGCAATGCATAATAAATTAGGAAATCGCTTTGATTTCATCGCAAATGATAAGCAAAAACAGAAAATTCCCCCTATCAATACCATGATGATTTTTTAAATTCTGAGCATTAAAAAAGCCTGCAAATGCAGGCTTTTTTAATCTTTTCAGTATTACACCTTGGTGTGGTTCACCAGGATCAGCATACATACTGCAGAGATAATGATACATGGAATCGCTGCAGTAATAACGCCTGCTGCACCGAAACCTGCAGTCAGTAACTGACCTGCAATCACAGGGCCAAGCATTGCACCGATACGGCCTACTGCAGAAGCAACACCTACACCGGTACCACGTACTTCGGTCGGATACACGATACTACCGAAAGCATACAGTACACCCTGACAGCCAATCACGAAGGCACCTGCCAATGCTGCAGCCATATACATCTGGCTCAGCGAGCTTGCACCGTTCAATGCCAATAGGCCTGCCAAAATACCACCGTACATCAACACAATCACGTAGGCTTTTTTCCAGCGGTCAGTCAACATACCCAAAATTACAGTACCAATCGTTGCAGTGACCATAAAGTAGAACTGTGCAGTTGAACCGTCTTTGCGGGTGAAGCCCAGCTCCATAAACAATGATGGTAACCAGCTCAGCATGATGTAAACCACCATCAGCGTGAAGAAGTAGCTGACCCAGATGCACAGGGTACGTAACAGGTTATTCGAGTTAAACAGATCCTTGAATGAACCTTGTGGAGCAGCGGCAAGTTCAGCTGCAGTTTTGTTCTGTGCTTTCAGATATTCTTTCGACTCAGGCAGGAACAGCATCATCAGTGGAATCACGAAAATCGGTAATAAACCGCCCAGGTAGAATACATTCTTCCAGTTGGCACCGAATTCAGTTGCGGCAATTAACGACAGAATCGCAGCACCGACCGGCATACCACAGTACATCAGGCCCACGGCACGACCACGGTTTTTTGGCGATACAGCTTCAGAAGCCAGCGTGATCAGAATTGGCATGGCACCACCCAGACCGGCACCCGCCAGGAAACGCACAGCCAGCAACGTGTTAAAGCTGTTTACCCAAACTGTACATAAAGTAAATGCGGCAAACACTGCTGTCGACCAGATCAGGACTTTCTTACGACCAATACGATCTGCAAATCGACCGCCGACCAGTGCACCAGGCAGTAAGCCTAAAATCCCTGCACTGAAAAACACACCCAATTGCGAGCTGTCAAGACCAAAATGCTCACGAATACCCGCGGCTGCAATACCTGCGGCCTGAATATCCAGGCCCTCGATCACCGCGATCAGAAAACAGATCGCTACTGTGATGACCGCGTGCTTGTTATCTGATTTTTCCATTGGAATATCCTTGTTTCAATCAGCGTTGTTCATAATAAAGTCGCAATCATCTATGAGACTGGCAGCATAATTAACTACCAATAAGTTGAATAATTTACAGTTTATTAACAAAAATACTGGATATTTAAAGTTTTTCAGTACCAAATACACATAGTCGCAAAAACACTTAATCCGCTTAATCCGTACAAGAAAAATTCACATGATCTTGATAAATTCGATTCTAAAAATCATCCTGTGCGAAAAAAGTTAAAATTGAGTAATAGTTTTTATTAATTATTCTTCTAGTTTTTAATGATCATTTTGATAAATTAACTGTCTGGTTCATATAGCTTTAAAGTCTATACTGATTCTTATTAAATCTTAAATTCTGATGTTTTTACCCGGAATTATTGAGTTGATTGGGCCCAGCGCAGTTTTTTAAAATAAAAGTAAGTATTTTCACAGTCAAAAAATTGATCTTAAAGGATTAAAAACAGATTAGAATTTCAGGACACATCCTTTTAAAAAAATTACCCTGGTTATATTTGTGCTGTTTTTCACTTGCTTTTCATAAAGTTTTTAGATGGTTTGACTAAAGCATATTGTTCTTCACCGCTTGTTCGTTCATAATTTGCATAAGCATTATTCAATTGGCTTGAATTTGCTATAAATCAAAATACGTAACCATCCACATCTCTGTTTTTCTACCCCAGTTGGATGGCCAAATAGGATAATTTTTTAAAATGACTCAGCAAGCACAGATCATTCAAGGTTCAATTGTCGCAATCGTCACCCCGATGTTTGAAGATGGCAGCGTAGATTGGAAGGGTCTAGAAAAGCTGGTTGAGTGGCATATAGAACAAGGCACCAACAGTATTGTGGCTGTAGGGACCACAGGTGAAGCATCGACTCTAAGCATGGCTGAACATACCCGCGTGATTAAAGAAATCATCCGTGTAGCCAACAAACGCATTCCTATTATTGCCGGTACCGGTGCAAACTCGACTCATGAAGCCATTGAGCTCACCAGAGAAGCAAAAGAGCTCGGTGCAGATGCCGCATTACTGGTTACGCCTTATTACAACAAGCCTACACAGGAAGGTTTATATCAGCACTACAAAGCGATTGCTGAAGCTGTTGATTTGCCTCAAATTCTGTATAACGTCCCAGGACGTACCGGCGTGGACATACTTAACGAAACCGTGATCCGTCTGGCCGATATTCCGCAAATTGTCGGTATTAAAGATGCCACTGGGGATGTAGCGCGTGGGAAAGAACTCATCGAAGGATTAGCCGGCAAAGACATGACTGTTTATTCTGGCGATGATGCGACTGCATATCAATTAATGGGACTTGGCGCTAAAGGCAACATTTCTGTCACTGCCAATGTCGCACCGAAGGAAATGAGCCTGATCTGTGCTGCAGCACTCGCAGGTGATGCAGAAGGTGCTGAAGCTTTAAATAATAAAGTTGCAAATTTACACAATATTTTATTTTGTGAATCTAACCCAATTCCTGTGAAATGGGCACTCCATGAAATGGGCTTAATTGGTACCGGTATTCGCTTACCATTAACTCCTCTTGCAGAACAATATCGTACCCCGTTGCGTGAAGCACTCAGCGCTGCGGGTGTCATTAAATAAAGAGCACAACATTATGCAATTACGTTTCGGTTTAACCCTTGCACTTTCGGCATTCAGTTTAGCGGGTTGTAGTTCCATGGGAATCAGCAATGGTTCACTGGACTATAAAAATACAACAACCCTTGAACCTGTGAAATATCCGGAAGGTTCAATGGTTCGACCGGCAACGCCGTTGTATCCAGCCCCAACCATTGACCCGCTGGCGATTGAGCATGCACCCAAGCTTGAAAACAAGCACGGCAACCGCTTTGTGCTACCCCGTCCCGACAAGGCGCAAAGCAATAGCGCTGCCGATGCTCAACAAGACAGCACAAATATCGGTCGTCCACAGCTGGTTCGTGATGGAAACCAAAATCCACTGCTCAAAATAGACGGAAATTCTGCTACAATTTGGCAGTACACACTTGCCACCCTCAGTAGCCTCAACCATAGCATTGTTGGTCAAAGTAAAAATCGTTACGAAGTAACCATTAAGATTGATCAGCAAATTTATGTATTAAGACTGACCTCTGTAGGCACAAGTAACAACTTAGCTGTATTCAATGCCGATAACAGCTTTGCAGACCAAGAAAAAGCTGCAGAACTGTTAACCCAGATTTACCAAAATTGGCCAGCCTAGTCGTACTAGGCATTTTTTTTTGAAAAAGGTTCCCCCATGTTGAAACAAACCTTGCTCTATACTGGTAAAGCGAAATCTGTTTATGAAACAGATAGTGCAGATCACCTTATCCTAGTTTTCCGTGACGATGCTTCTGCATTTAACGGCGAAAAAATCGAACAGCTGGATCGTAAAGGCAAGGTGAACAACCGTTTTAACGCCTTCATCATGGAAAAATTGGCTGCTGCTGGCATTGAAACTCACTTTGAAAAACTTCTTTCTCCAACTGAAGTTTTAGTGAAAAAATTGAAAATGGTTCCAGTTGAATGTGTAATCCGTAACTATGCTGCCGGTTCTTTATGCCGTCGTTTAGGCGTAGAAGAAGGTAAAGAACTGGTTCCACCTACTTTCGAATTGTTCTTCAAAGATGATGCGCTTGGCGATCCAATGGTGAATGAATCTCAAGCGATTGCTTTAGGTTGGGCAACTGCTGAACAATTGGCACAAATGAAAGAACTCACTTACAAAGTGAACGAAGTGCTTAAAGGCTTGTTCGATGCAGGTAACATGTTACTTGTAGACTTCAAACTTGAATTCGGTGTATTCCACGACCGTATCGTACTGGGTGATGAATTCTCTCCAGACGGTTGCCGTCTATGGGACAAAGACACCAAGAAAAAACTCGACAAAGACCGTTTCCGTCAAGGTTTAGGCGGTGTTGTTGAAGCCTATGAAGAAGTTGCTGCACGTTTAGGTATCGACCTTTCTGATATCTAATTCGTTCATCGAATTTCAAAAAACCGGGCTGTTTAGCCCGGTTTTTTATATCTCCAAAAAATCGAAAAAACAGATTTAATTAATAAAAATGATCGTTTTTACAATATTGGTTTTTTTACTTAATATCTCTTATATACCAGGCAACAAGAGGTTGAAGTCAATGACTTTATAAGCTCCTGCTTACCGACCAAGATTTTTAGTTTACCCTCTAGGATGTATCTCCCCTAAGACATCCTATTTTCAGCCCAATCCGTCCTATGGATTGGGCTTTTTTTTACGTTTTTTCATCTGAAAAACTAAGCATGAAAGAAGATGCCTCAGCGCCTGGAATCATCTTGACTGTTATTGCTGTTGTTGCTGCTGCATCCAACGACGCTGTTGCAGTTTTTCTCCTTCCACTTCGCGCTTGTTGCGTGCAGATTCATATAGCTTGGTGCCTTTTAATTCAGGTGGCATATACTCTTGCAGAACGAAATGCTCTGGATAATTATGCGGATAGAGATAATCCACACCATAGCCCTGCTCTTTCATGAGCTTGGTTGGTGCATTGCGTAAATGTAGCGGCACAGGCAAGTTTGCAGTTTTTTCAGCCAGGTCGAGTGCCTTGTTAATGGCCAGATAAGTGCTGTTACTTTTGGCACTGGTCGCCAAATACACTGCACATTGACCGAGAATAATACGACACTCCGGCATGCCCACAGCCTGTACCGAACGGAAACATTCGCCCGCCAGAAGCAAGGCATTCGGATTGGAATTACCAATGTCTTCCGAAGCAGCGATCAGCATACGACGGGCAATAAACACCGGATCCTCTCCACCTTTCAGCATGCGCGCCATCCAGTACAGCGCTGCATCCGGGTCACTGCCGCGGATGGATTTAATAAATGCCGAAACCAGGTCATAGTGCTGCTCACCCGATTTGTCATAACGGGCAATATTCTGCTGAGCTACCTTGACCACAATAGCATTGGTGATGATATTTTCCAGTTCCGGTTCAAAAGTACTGGCAATTAAATCCAATAAATTAAGTGCCTTACGTGCATCTCCAGCCGCAAATTGTAGTAATGCTTCGTATTCTTCAATTTGGATATAACGCTCTTTTAAAAAGGCATCCTGCTGTATGGCATTATTCAATAAAGTTCGAATTGACTCATCATCCAGCGCATTTAAGGTATACACCTGACAACGCGATAACAAGGCATTGTTCACTTCAAAAGAGGGATTTTCTGTGGTCGCTCCAATTAAGGTAATTTTGCCTTTTTCTACTGCATTCAATAAGGCATCTTGCTGTGACTTGTTGAAACGGTGAATTTCATCAATAAACACGACCGGGGTCAATAAATCGCCACTTTCGGCAATCACTTCACGCAGTTCTTTTACTCCGGTATTGAGTGCCGATAAACTGATAAAAGGCCGATCCACGGCTTGAGCCAAAAGCAAAGCAATGGTGGTTTTTCCAACGCCTGGTGGCCCCCAAAAAATGATGGAAGGTAAATGGCCCTGATCAATCATTTGACGTAAGGGGGCACCTGCTCCCAATAAATGATCTTGCCCGATAATTTCGGACAAATCACGCGGACGAAGTCGTTCAGGGAGTGGAATATGGCTCTCAGACATCTTGTTATTTCTTTACTGTACTTAAACTAAGTCTACTATGTAATTTTAATATCGCGTATTTCAAATGAGCTGATTTACAAAAAAATCGCTGTGTCAGGTCGGGGTGAGGATGATATTTCCAAATACTTTCAACCAAAAATTATATGATGATGAACAAGAGATTAACGCACCCAACGCACAATATATTCCTCAAGATCATCTTCATTAACTTCTATTTCGGAAATACAACGGCCTGCTGCCGATTTGCGCGCCTTGATCACACTGTCACGTGTTCCTGTATTTAAATAATGCCAGGCAGGTAGACTCTTTCCTTCTTTTAAACGGCGATAAGCACAGCTCGGCGGCAGCCAGTGAATAGTGGCTAATTTTTCTGGGGTCAGCTGAATACAATCCGGTACATGGTCAAGTCGCTGCTCATAATTACTACAACGTGCAGTTTTGCAGTCTAAAAGTTTGCAAGCCACCTTGGTATAAGCGACTTCTTGCAGTTCTTCATCTTCTAATTTGATTAAACAGCAGAGACCGCAACCATCGCATAATGCTTCCCATTCGGCAGGATTAAGTTCAGTTAAAGCATATTCTTTCCAAAATTGTGGACGTAAGGATTCGGTCATAGCAAGGCAAAAATTAGCAAATGAAGCATATTATAACCTGTGCATGTTTACAGTCCATAAACGTGATTATTACTTTAAATCATCGATTTGCCGTCAAACTGAACATTTTTTAAACACAAGCATAACACTGCTGGAAATTTTCAGCCCCTATACTGAATCTACTTTGAAAATAACAAAACATGGAGAAAGCTTATGTTCCGTTGGGCGATTATTTTTGCAGTGATTGCACTGATCGCAAGTCTACTAGGTTTTGCTGGCGTTGCAGGATTATCTAAAGACTTTGCGGTTATTTTACTCGTGGTTGCCGTTATTTTAGCAATCGTCGGCTTCCTCTCCAGGGGAAGAGTTTAGTTGAATGAACTCCACTTAAAAATATCTCACTTGATCAAAAAAAAGAGCCTATTCAGGCTCTTTTTTCATATCCGATTTTTTATTCAGCTTTCTATTATCTACCTAGCAAAAGAACCGAATCAAAAATTAAATATCTTTTTATCTAACTTATCTCACCGTGTAGAGTTTTAAGATAAAAATTAAGGTCGTAAATGGCGTGGTCTAAAGCCGGTGACCAATAAACCAATCGCATAAGCCACCACACCAGCGACACATAAACCAATCACTTCCAGTATACGCATCCATTGTGATACATCTCCATTGTACCAACTCAATCCATACCACAGTGCAGCAATCATCGCGGCATTCGCCACTGCATATTGCAGGAACAGCTTTTTCCAGTGTCCGGCAAAGCGGAAAATATTGCGTTTATGCAGATAAAAATACAGCATACCGGCATTGACCAAGGCCGAACCTGAAGAAGCCAGGGCCAAGGCCATATGCTCTGCATGCCAATCAATCAGTTTAAAGAAACCAATAAACACCACGTTTAAAATGGCATTGGCTGCCACAGCCATCAAGCCAACACGCACAGGTGTGCGGGTATCTTGCTGGGCATAAAAGCCCGGGGCAAAGACTTTAATCAGCATGAAGGAAATTACCCCGGCACTCATACATTGCAGGGCCAGCGCAGTCATTTCAGTATCTTGCAAGGTAAATTGCCCATGCTGGAACAAGGCCTGAATAATTGGAGTAGACAGCATAAATAAGGCGATGCTGGCAGGAATACCGACCAGCATGATCACTTTTGCGGCCCAGTCAATCATGCCACGGAACTTGACCTGATCCTGTTCGGCATGACGTGCAGACAGTGAAGGTAAAATCACGGTACCAATCGCCACACCGATCAACCCCAAAGGCAATTCCGTCATCCGCTCGGCACTGTATAACCACGATACCGAACCATCCTGCATGAACGATGCCCAAATTGTGTTGAGCAATAGATTAATCTGGGTAACCGAAACACCAAACAGTGCTGGAAGCATCAATTTCATGATGCGTTCCACACCTTCATGTTTGAAATCCACTTTAGGTGGAATCAGTAGTTTTTTACGCCACAGCTCTGGAATCTGAATGACCAGCTGTAAAATACCGGCAATCACCACCGCCCAGCCGAGTGCCATAATCGGTTCGGCCATATAGGGCGTTAGCCACCATGCGCCTGCAATCATGGTGATATTCAATAGTACAGGCGAAAATGCCGGGGTTGAAAAAGACCCATAACTGTTCAGAATACTGCTGGCAAAAGCCGTTAAAGACATAAACAGCAGATAAGGAATGGTCAGACGAAACATATCCGTCGCCAGGGCAAATTTTTCCGGGTCATCATGGAAACCGGGCGCATAGATATACAGCACCGCAGGTGCTGCCACCATGGCAATAAAGGTCAGGCTGGTCATAAAGGTGGCCAGACAGCCAAACACCCGGCTAATCAGGATTTGTACTTCGGCATGGGTTTTGGTGGTTTTATATTCGGTTAAAACCGGGATAAAAGCCTGTGAAAATGCACCTTCGGCAAATAAGCGCCTGAAAAAGTTGGGAATACGAAAGGCCACCACAAAGGTATCGAAATCTTTACCTGCACCAAACACATTCAGCAATACCACATCTCGGACTAAGCCCAGCACCCGAGACAACATGGTCATTGTACTAACAATAAAGGTCGATCGCCAAAGCGCCATCGTAACCACCCAGTGAAAAAATTAAGTCGCTATTGTAATGAAACTCCACATGGAGTTTCGTTGTTTAATCATAAAGCCCACTTATTATTGATGGATTTTATGCTGCTGCAATAAAGTTCTGAATTTGACCCAGTCAAAAAATGGGCCCGGATCGGTTTTACGTCCAGGCGCAATATCGGAGTGACCGGCCAAATGCTGCAAAATTTTGGGATAAGCCGCTTGCAATGCAGCGGTCACTTGCGCCAACGCCACATACTGCACCTCGTCAAAAGGCAAATCATCACTGCCTTCCAGTTCAATGCCAATAGAATAGTCATTACATTCTTTTTTGCCCAGGTAAATGGAACGTCCGGCATGCCAGGCCCGATCATTAAAATTGACAAATTGCAGCACTTCACCACTGCGTAAAATCAGCAGATGGGCAGAAACTTGCATGCCTTCAATGCTTTGAAAATAAGGATGTTCTGACCAGTCCAGTTGGTTCTGAAAAAACTGTTCAATATATCCCCCACCAAACTGTGACGGCGGCAGACTGATGTTATGCACCACAACCAGTTGAATTTCGGTGTGTTCGGGACGTTGATTATAATTTGGGGAAGGTACTTGCCTGGCACCGATTAACTGACCGTCGATGACCTGAAAAAAGGGGGCCTGTTGCATAGTCCAATCCTGAGTCCTGTTCGCATAAGCTGATGATTTTAGCGCAATCCTAAAACTTTAAACTTAAAATCTCAAATTCCGCAGCTAAAATCGCTGGAAAAAAACATTTCTTTTAAATGAACAGTGCTAAAATAACGCGCAATTTTCATGGGTTAAAAAAGATACGGGAATCCTTATGAGCATATCTCAATCCTTGCTTGAACAATCGATCCAAATCAACATTCAACAAGCATTACAAGAAGATATTGGCGAAGGTGATATCACTGCTTTATTAACTCCTGAAGATGAACAGGCGACAGCAACCATTATTAGCCGTGAAGACATGGTGCTGGCCGGTCAGCCTTGGGTCAATGCACTGATTCAGGCTTATGATCCAAAAGTACAGGTCACCTGGCTAAAAAATGATGGCGACCGCGTACAAGCCAATGAAGCCTTTTTAAAACTGGCCGGTTCTGCACGCAGCCTGCTCACGGTGGAACGCCCTGCCCTCAACTTTGTGCAAACACTTTCTGCGGTTGCGACCAAAACCGCTTTATATGTCAAAGAACTGGAAGGCTTAAATACCAAATTGTTAGATACCCGTAAAACCTTGCCGGGCTTACGTATTGCACAAAAATATGCCGTGGCGATTGGTGGCGGTCAGAACCATCGTCTGGGTTTGTTTGATGCCTTTTTGATTAAAGAAAACCATATTATGGCAGCCGGTGGTATTGCGCAGGCGATTAGCAAGGCACATAACATTGCACCGGGTAAACCTGTTGAAGTTGAAGTTGAAACCTGGGATGAACTAAACCAGGCTTTAGAAGCAAAAGCGGATATCGTGATGCTGGATAACTTCAGCCAGCAGCAAATGATTGATGCGGTGAAGCATGTTGCCGGTCGTTGCAAGCTGGAAGCATCAGGTAACATTACCATCGCAAACTTACGTGAAGTGGCAAGCTCAGGTGTGGATTATATTTCAATGGGTGTATTAACCAAAGATGTGAAAGCAGTGGATTTATCCATGCGTTTTAATGCTTGATCGCCCCTACTCAACTCAATAAAAATTGAGTCAATAAAAAACGCACCGATGGGTGCGTTTTTTATTGCTGAGATTGTTAAATTAACAACTTACCAGCCTAAAGCTTCTTGCTGTTTTTTAATGAGTTCTTGGATGCCTTTTTCTGCCAATTCAAGCATTTCGTTACATTGTGCACGGGTAAATGGCTTGTCTTCAGCAGTCCCCTGCAGCTCGATAAACTCGCCTGCTTGAGTCATCACTACGTTTAAATCAGTTTGGCAGTTTGAATCTTCTTCATAACACAAATCGAGCAAGGCTTTGTCTTGATACATGCCGACAGAAATCGCAGCCACCAGACCTTTCAACGGATCGTGTTTAATTTTCTTGGTTTCAAGCAATACATTCATGGCATCGACTAAAGCCACTGCTGCACCAGTAATGGATGCTGTACGTGTACCACCATCAGCCTGAATCACATCACAGTCAATGGTAATGGTATTTTCACCCAGTTTTTTCAAGTCCACCATGGCACGCAGGCTACGACCAATCAGACGCTGGATTTCCTGAGTACGGCCACTTTGTTTACCACGCGCCGCTTCACGGTCACTACGGGTATGGGTAGAACGTGGCAACATGCCGTATTCCGCAGTCACCCAACCCTGTCCCTTACCTTTCAAGAAACGCGGTACTGAATTATCAATACTTGCAGTACAAAGAACTTTTGTATGACCAAATTCAATCAACACTGAACCTTCCGCATAACGTGTATAGTTACGGGTAATTTTTACGTCACGTAATTGATCTAATGTACGTTGGTCGATACGCATAATGAGTCCTTAATTTCGGCTAAAATTCATTGCGGCCTAGTATAACAGAAGCATGCTCTCAGGTTTTGCCAAGAGATTCTCTATTGGCAAAAACCATCAAGCCCGGATGCATCCATTTTAGCTTGCATGAAATTCGCTACCCACCCTGCATATCCTTAAGCTTGTTATTGAAGTTTAAAAGCTCAATAAGTCTTTTAATTTCTGTTTGGATTGTTCAAGAGTTGAAGTCCATGAATTTGGCAATGAACATTGAGCCAAACGTACCCAGACGCTCCCAAACTGTTTCATGAAACTGGCTTCATTATAGTGAATGCCATACTCTGCACATAAGGCACGGATTTTTGGTGCAGCTTCAGCATAACGGTTCGCTGGCATATCAGGGAATAAATGGTGTTCAATTTGATGACTCAAATTACCACTCAAAATATGCAGCCATTCTGTGCCGCTAAAATTACTCGATCCGCGAATTTGACGTAAATACCATTCGGCACGCGTTTCAGTGGCCGTATTGTCCAGTTCAAAGGTTTCGGCATCTTCAGTGAAATGTCCATTAAAAATCACTGCGGATGCCCAGAGGCTACGAATGACATTCGCCACTGCATTTCCGGCAAATACCGGCAGTGCATTCGGACCTGCAATTAATGGAAAAAAGACATAATCTTTGGCAATCTGACGGGTGGCTTTCTTGCGGAATTTTGCCGACTCTTTCCAGACCTGTTTCCAGGTTTTGGTTTTATAGGCAATCGCATCTTCCAGATGTAAATTCTGTACACCGACATACCATTCAAAGAACAGCATCAGCTGAATAGTTAAAGGAATATTGAATAAAAAGCGCGGTTCCCATTTTTGTGCTTCACTGACCCGAATCAGGCCATAGCCCACATCATGGTCTTTACCGACAATATTGGTATAGGTGTGATGGATATAGTTATGCGTATGTTTCCAGTCATCGCCTGTTGCCATGGTGTCCCAGTCATAATTGGCACCATTTAATGTCGGATCATTCAGCCAGTCGAACTGACCATGCATCACATTATGGCCTAGTTCCATATTTTCCACGATTTTGGAAATACCCAATAAACCGGTTCCCAATAACCAGACTGGTGGAATCCAGCCGCCAAACATCAACATGCTGCGTGAGGCAATTTCGCTATAACGGACAAAATCGCGGATTTTATAAATGTATTCGGCATCTTTTTCACCAATGCTGTCCATAATTTCGCGGCGAATGGCATCGACCTTTTCACCAAATTCGGCAATTTGTTCAGCAGTTAAATATTTTGATTTACTGTTTTCTTGAAACTTTACTGACATATTCATTGTTTTTCTCCTGAGTGAGAATCAAACACTGCTATAAAAATTGCAATCAATCACTGAGCAGCGCTATCAAAGCATTTTTTGTTTTTAAAGGTTAATCACCACCGGACTCACGGCCTGGCTAATACACAATTTAATCTGGGTATTGCTATCGTGGTCGATTTCACCAGTGAGCAGGTTTTTGGTTGAGCCGCTGACTTTGGTACAGGTACAGGTATTGCAGATGCCCATACGGCAACCATGTGCGGGTCTTAACCCCGCCTGTTCGGCACTTTCCAGCAAATTGGTCTTGGCTTCAAACTGTTGTTGAGCGCGTAAGAAAATTACCGGTTGTACTGCAGCAGTTTCATCAACGACGACCTGGAAATATTCCTGTTTGAGCAGATCGGTAATCCCCAGCTGTTGATAAATCTGGTTCAGGCTTTGCATCATGCCCTTGGCACCACAAGCATAACTTTGACGTTGCTTAAAATCTGGAATGATACTTTCAAGCAGTTCCACCGTTAAATGTTGCTTCTGGGTCAGGGTATTAAAATGATGATATTGAAACTGTGGATACTGCTCGGCCAATTGCTGCAATTCGCTATGAAAAGCCTCATCACGGCTAAAATAAATCAGGTCAATTTGACTGACTTTTTGATGGATGGCCTGTTGCAATAAAGAATAAATTGCAGTGATACCACTGCCTGAAGCTAACAACAGAATAGGTTGTTGAGATGAACTTAATGTGAAATCACCCTGCACCTGGGAAATTTCCACCACACTGCCCACAGCCAAACGGGTTAAAGCATTGGAGACTTTGCCCTGACGTTTCACGGCAATCACCACGTTACCGTTGGCAGTGATTTTGACAACGGAATAACTGCGTTGCTCACGCACACCTGCAATCACCACAGTCACTAAAATACTTTGTCCGGCATAAAAAGCATCAGCACAAAAATTATGATTCGGCTGCAACTCGATCTGATAAAAGTCTGAACTCAGCATCTGTACATCGACAATACTGGCTTTGACTTTTTTCCATGCCCAAACTGGATTGATTTTTTCAGCAATAAAATCGACGAAATCTTCTCGAATCCATTGTGGCTGATATTGCATGACATGACTCATATGACGTTCCTCTTTTATTGCTGGCTATTTATTTGAGTGAACAGGTGTTCTTATAGTGAACACATGTACACTATAATCATTTTTTAATTCAGTCAACATCCGTTCACTGACATTCGTCGTTTAATTTGTTTTTTTTTGATAGACTTCATGCAGCATTTTTTAGGGTAGTCGCATGTCGATACGGGATGAGCGTAAACAGCAGAGCCGCCAGGCACTTTTGGATGCCGCGCTGGCGTTAAACACGTCTGGACGCTCTTTCAGCAGCATCAGTTTGCGTGAAATTGCACGCCATGTCGGTTTGGTACCAACGGCATTCTACCGTCATTTTCAGGACATGAATGAGCTGGGACTAGAACTGGTTGATCAGGTTGCCCTGCATTTAAAAGGTATTTTTCATCAGCTGGGACAAGCCTATATCTATCAGCCAGATACCGAAACCCAAATCAGCCTAGACCTGTTTTTTCAGGCAGTTGAACATCATCCTGAACCGTGGGTATTTATGATTGCCGAACGCTGGGGTGGATCAGAAGTGATTCGCCAGGCGATTGCCCGGGAAATTAATTTTTTAATTGAAGACCTGGCTAATGATTTGGGTCAAATTGAGGCCATGCAGCACATTGGTAATACCCAAGACCTGCAAGTATTTTCTAATATTTTAATTAACTTGTCTTTTACCTGGGCCATGACCTGGATGGACATTAGCCGGAAATATCAGGCTGAAGAACGTATAGAACAACAAAAACAGTTTAAGCTGCAAACCATGACTCAAGTGCATTTGATTTTCCGTGGCATCTCCAACTGGGACCCTTCCAAAGATTCGGTCTCTTCATAATTGAATAACGACCAGATGTAAAAAAACCGCCATGATGGCGGTTTTTTTAGAACCTGTTGCTTATTTGGCTTTACGCTCTTTTTCTACCAGATAGCTGAGCACTTGCGTGACTTTGGCATCTTCACCTTGCACCACATATTTACCATTGACCACAACCGCAGGCACACCACTGAGTTGATATTGCTGTGCCAACTGTTTGGCTTGCGCTATTTTTGAAGTAATAACAAATGAATTAAACATGCTGTTGAATTTGGCTTCAGGCACGCCATATTTTACAAAGAACTTGGCTTGGGATTTTTGATCAAAAATCTGCTGGCCACCTGCATGAATGGCATGGAATAAAGGCAAGTGAGTTTTCTTACGAACGCCTAATGCTTCAGACACATAATAGCCACGCGCGCCCTGCTCCCAGACAGGATTCATTGCCGCCGGAGTACGCACGAAACGCACATCTTTAGGTAATTTTTTCAGCCAGGTCTGCATATGCGGCTCTAAGCGATAGCAATGCGGGCAGCCATACCAGAAGAATTCACGCACTTCAATTTTTCCAGGAACTTCAACCTTAACCGGATTGGCCACCACGGTGTAATCTTTACCTGCAACAAAATTGGCTGCCATTGCAGTACCGGATAAGGCAAAAATAGCCGTTGCTACACTACCTAAAAGAAATTTTTTCATTGACCTTATTGTCCTCTAAATCGTTATGCTTAATTTATGCGATCACTATAAATCAATTATGCCGAATTCGTTTTCATTCTGTGAACTTTTTTACGGCATTTATCGCTTTTTTTAGAATTAACGCTACACTAAGCTTCTGTAACTTTTTTAAATTATAATGACTTGATTGAGGTGATACCGATGTCGCAATTGAATGTTGATCCACAAGAAATTGCCAAATTTGAAGCATTCGCTGCCATATGGTGGGATCAGCATTCTGAGTTCCGCCCCTTGCATATGATCAATCCGCTGCGTTTAAACTGGATTGATGAGCATGCTGGCGGTCTCAGCGGTAAAAAAGTGCTCGATGTCGGTTGTGGTGGCGGTATTCTGTCGGAAAGCATGGCGCGTCGTGGAGCCAATGTTTTGGGTATCGACATGGGTGAAGCGCCATTAAATGTAGCCCGCATTCATGCCGAACAGGAAGGCGTGCAGAATATTGAATATCGCCAGGTTCCGGTAGAACAGTTGGCCCAGGAACAGGCCGGACAATATGATGTGGTGACCTGTATGGAAATGCTGGAGCATGTTCCAAATCCGGCATCAATTATTCAGGCCTGCCAAACCCTGGTCAAACCGGGCGGCCATGTGTTCTTCTCGACCATTAACCGTAATCCAAAGTCTTATCTGTTTGCCATTATTGGCGCGGAATACGTTCTGCGTATGCTCGCTAAAGGCACCCATGATTACAGCAAGTTTATCAAGCCTTCCGAGCTGGCGCATGATATCCGGGCAGCAAATCTGAAACTGAAAGACATGACCGGCCTGCATTACAACCCGCTGACCAAACGTTACTGGCTGGCACCAAATGTCGATGTGAACTATATGGTTTATACGGTAAAAGAAGGTGCCTGATGAAAGCTGTACTGTTTGACCTGGATGGCACCTTAATTGACACTGCGGCTGACTTTATTCGCATTATTCAGGACATGTGCCGCGACAAACCCTGTGACATCGTGGCCGCGGATTTAATTCGTACCCAGGTCTCTGAAGGTGCACGGGCCATGGTGAAACTGGTCTATCCGGAACTGGAAGTGGAAGATCCGGTATTCCTCGCCCATCGCCAGCGCTTTTTGGATTTGTATGGTGAAGATATTGCGGTAGAGACCGATCTGTTCGAAGGCATGCATTCCTTGCTAGAACAACTGGAAAGTCAGGATATTCCTTGGGGCATTGTCACCAACAAGCCTCGCTGGCTCAGTGAGTCCCTGCTTCAGGCACTCAATCTGACCGAACGCTGTGCGGTTCTGGTTTGCCCGGAAGATGTCAGCAACACCAAACCCGATCCGGAACCGATGTATCTGGCGGCCAAGCAAATTCAGGTACGACCTGAAGATTGTATTTATGTGGGTGACCATCCGCGTGACATTGATGCAGGCCGCAATGCCAATATGTACACCATTCTGGCAGGCTATGGCTATTTACCATTGCAACACAAAGATAACTTAACAGCATGGCAGGCGGATTGTATAGTGAAGACAGTTGCAGAATTACATCAAGTGATTAATCAACTAGTCGGCGTAAAACAAGATCATCATTCACTCATTTCATAACGACATAACAATATAAACGAGGAGGTATGCAATGAAATATTCAGAATATCAGCCTCGCCCCGATCTGTTAAAAGATCGCATTATCCTGATTACAGGTGCGGGCGATGGTATTGGCCGTGCGGCTGCAATAAGCTATGCCCTGCATGGTGCCACTGTAGTGCTGCATGGACGTACCCTAAACAAGCTTGAAGTCATCTATGATGAAATTGAAAGCCTGGGTGCACCACAACCGGCTATTCTGCCTTTGCAGCTCTCCAGTGCCTCTCCTCGTGACTATGAGTTACTGGTCGATACTTTAACGCAACAGTTCGGTCGCCTAGACGGCATTTTGCACAATGCCGGGATTCTGGGAGAGCGTACCGAACTGGCGCATTACCCGGTAGATGTCTGGGATGATGTGATGGCTGTGAATCTGCGTGCTCCCTTTATTTTGACCCAGGAACTGCTGCCCTTACTGGCAAAGTCCGAGCATGCTTCGGTGGTATTTGCCAGTTCCGGTGTCGGACGTGAAGCACGGGAACGTTGGGGCGCTTATTCAGTATCCAAAATTGCCATTGAAGCAGTGAACCAGATTTTTGCCAAAGAAAATGTCTATCCGAATGTGCGTTTTAACTGCATCAATCCGGGTGCCACCCGTACCGCCATGCGTGCCAAGGCTTATCCTGAGGAAGATCCAAAAACCTTGGCGACACCGGAAAGCATTATGCCGGCTTACCTCTATTTAATGGGGGATGACAGCCTGCATTTGAATGGTCAAAGCATTGATGCACAAGACTGATCTCTAAAAATAAAAAAGGGAGCTCTATATGCTCCCTTTTTTATTGCAGACTTAAATTTTTAAAAACTCAGAACTGTACTTTCGCTATTTAAGGCTTAAATCGTATTTTTAGATAATTTTTACAAAAATATTCGTTTTTATAAATTAAAAGAATGCCGCTATGCTGAACAGCATTCAAAAACATTCAGTATGAGGAAGCTCAACATGGCAGATCAAAAACGTAAAATTGAAACGATTCGTTGTATTGAAAAACTACAGCTTTCAAATACTTTGATCATCGGTCTGGATGATGTCAAACAGGCAGAAGCAATTGCTGAGGCTGTCAACTCACTACAAGGCCTGGTGGAACAATGGAACTAAAAGAAAACTATATGGAACTGTCGAACCCAACCCGCTGTTCAGCCCATTGCTTAGAACATTGTTAAATCAGTCAACGTGATCTCAAAACTTTGATACAAAGTTTTCCTCAAGCAAAAGTTTTTTAATATTTAATAGCGCTATAAAATTGCTGAAGATTTTTAAATGATGAGATATTTTCCCATAATATCCTTATTATCTCTGCATTTTTTAAGAAATGCATGATTGATCTTCACAGTTTCTCTGCAATTATTTTGTACATTAACATCAGTGAAATTAATACTTTTTTTTATGAGGGTTCAACATGAAAAAGATTTTGACTGTTTTGGCAATTTCTTTCAGTGCTTTGATGGCAAGTAGTGTCAGCCTTGCCGGACCTCATGAAAAAAACAATAATTATCGTGGCTGGGATCAATCCGATCAGCCAAAATTTAGCCGCGGTCGCGATTTTCGTGAAGATGACGATGACATGCAAGACAAACGCCGTATGCGTGAAGAACGCGGATTCAAGCGTCTACAACAGCATAAATGGCAACCGGGCTATGTGATGCCACAGCATTATCGTGGCGATGGCTACAAGGTCGACTATAAAAACCATGACTTGCCCAAACCATCGCGTAACCAGCAATGGTACAAAATCAATAATGACTATATTTTAGTGGATACAGACAGCAATAATATTGTACGCATTCAAGGATTCTAAACGCCGTTTTAAATGCTCCATGCCCAAACTCCAGTTTGGGCTTTTTTATTTTTGCACTTTTATGGTCAAGCCTATCCCTTTATCTCTATAACTTTCAGTCTTTTACAATCTTCTTTTTTTCTCCATCAATTTCACAATTCAACTAAGATTCCAACATCGTTTATCTCGACTTTTCCTCTAATTTTGAATCATCGAAAACATCTTCCTAAATGATCCAGGGTGAAAGTAATGAAAAAAATTCTGACTACAATTGCGCTTTCTTTATCTGCATTGATGGCAACTTCAGCGATGGCAGCATCAGACCATCGCTATGATGATCATCAGCGTTATCAGCAGGCACACTCACAACATGACCAGCGCTGGGACAACAACAACCGTTATGACCACAACCGTTGGGACAATAACAACCGTTATGACAGCAAACGAGTAAACCCAAGCCGTGACTGGCGTGCAGGCCAAAACTTCCCGCGTGTATTTAGCTCATCCAGCTATAAAGTTAGCGACCGTGAAGCACGCCGCTTACCGAATACCAACCGTTATCAACAGTGGTATAAAATCAACGGCGACTATGTGTTAGTGAATGAACGTACCGACCGTATTGTGCGCATCATCAACTAAAACCGGCCTAAGTTTCCTCTTCCCTAAAAAACACCTGAATTCAATTCAGGTGTTTTTTATTTTTTAGCTTTCCCCCCGTCATTTTTTGATTAGAATCAAGGAAGGAAATTTTTTAATTTTGAGATAGGTATGCAAACGAATTCATCTGAAACATCACAAAGCACAAATTTACAATATGTGCATTGGTTTCGACATTCTGCACCCTATATCAATGCCCACCGCAACAAAACCTTTGTCATCATGTTTGATGGTGAGGCGGTGCAACATGAAAATTTCCAGCATATTATTCATGACATTGCTCTGCTGCATTCTTTAGGCATTCGGCTGATTCTGGTACATGGTGCACGTTCGCAAATCAACCAGAACCTCAAAGCCAGCGGTATTCAAACGCCTTTTCACAATCACCGCCGCATTACCACACGCGAATCTTTAAGCTGCGTCATGAATGCAGTGGGTTCGATCCGTTTACAAATTGAAGCCCTGCTTTCCATGGGACTGGTCAATTCCCCCATGTATGGCGCACGCATTGATGTAATCTCGGGCAATTTTGTCACCGCCAAACCCTATGGCATTCGGGACGGCATCGATTTTCAGCTGACGGGTGAAGTACGAACGGTTGATACTGACGCCATTCAAAGACATTTGAAAAATCACAATATTGTGTTGCTGGGTCCAACCGGCTATTCCAGTACAGGTGAGGTGTTTAACCTGGTGGCAGAAGAAGTGGCCACCAATACGGCTATTCTGCTGAAAGCCGACAAGCTGATTTTTTTGGGTAAACAGCAAGGTCTGGTCAACGAGTTTGGACAATTGCAGCGTGAAATAGCGCCGCATCAGCTGGATCGGCAGATCTTGCAATATCAGGATTCCAATCCCGATATTGCCCTGCAATTGCGCGGTGCCAAAAATGCCTCCCTGCAAGGGGTACATCGTGTACATCTGATTTCTTATACCTACGATGGGGCCTTGCTGGAAGAACTGTTCACCCGTGATGGTGCGGGCACCATGATGACCGATGCCCATTATGAAGATGTGCGTACGGCTACGATTCAGGATGTCGGCGGCTTGATGAATCTGCTTCGTCCACTTGAGGCCGAAGGCATTCTGGTGTATCGCTCACGTGAAAGATTAGAAAGTGAAATTGAGCAGTTTTCCGTGATTGAACGGGACGGGATGATTCTGGCCTGCGCCGCCCTATATCCAATTCCCACCTCAGCCAATGAAATTAAATCGGCGGAGATTGCCTGTGTGGCGGTCGATCCGACCTATCGCAAGTCCAACCGCGGCAGCCAGATTCTGCATTATCTCGAAGACAAGGCCAAAAGTCTGGGCATTCAGCAACTGTTTGTACTGACCACACGTACCGCGCACTGGTTTGTCGAACATGGTTTTGAACCCGCCAGTGTCGATGACCTGCCCAATGCACGTCAGGCCCTGTATAACTATCAACGTAATTCCCTAGTCTTCAAAAAGCCACTTTAAAGTGGCTTTTTTTATGCCGCTTATATCTTTATTTTTTATATCTTTATGATAAACCCATCGAAATTTATCATGATTTGTTTATGGCATTTTTGCATATTCTTATCCACGCTTAAGATTTAGAATTTAAGTTACTTAATATCAATAATTTAATTAAATAAAACTGGATATTGAGTTGTCCTGATAAATCACATTTCTACATAAGGTTTTCTTTATTTTATTTATCTTTTTTCCTCATTAGAAATTTATCTTTTCTTATTTTTTTCGAAAAAGAAAAGGCTTTAGCGTATGTGTTCAATATTCAACACTTCCTTATTGCGGAGCACACATACATGAGCGCCATTCAAGCAAAATTCTGGGCGAAATCACTGGTCCTTTCTTCAGTAGTTGCTGGCGCAATGATGATGTCAGGTTGCGGAAAAAAAGAAGCTGAAACAGTCACGTTAAATATCGGCTTTCAAAAGTATGGCTTGTTACCGATTATTAAAGAACGTGGCACTTTAGAAACGGCGTTGAAAGATCAGGGCGTCAATGTGAAATGGGTAGAATTCCCAGCCGGTCCTCAATTGCTTGAAGGCTTAAATGTCGGCAGTGTTGTATTAGGTGAAGCAGGTGAAGCGCCGCCTATTTTCGCACAGGCTGCCAATTCAAATCTGGTTTATATCGCCAACCAGCCGGAAGCACCTAAAGCTGAAGCCTTGATTGTGCAAAAAGATTCAGCCATTCATAGCATCCAGGATTTAAAAGGCAAACGTGTTGCACTCAATAAAGGCTCGAATGTTCATTATCTACTGTTAAAAGTGTTACAAGCCAACAAGCTCACCCTAAATGACATTCAGGTGGTGTACTTGCCGCCTTCGGACGCACGCGCAGCCTTTGAGAAAGGTGCAGTCGATGCCTGGGTGATTTGGGACCCGTTCTTTGCGGCTGCAGAAAAGCAGATTGGTGCTCGTGTCATTGCCACAGGTGAAAACCTGGTCAGTAACCATCAGTTTTATCTGGCTGACCGCAAATTTGCCGAGCAGCATCCAGATGTGCTGAAAGCGGTGGTGAATGAACTCAACACCACCACACAATGGGTATCCCAGCATCAGGACGAAGCCGCCAAGCTGCTGGAAAAACCAACAGGACTGTCTAAAGATATCCTGAAAACGTCCATTTCCCGCATGGGCTTTGGGGTACAACCGATTTCTAATGAGGTGGTGCAAAAGCAGCAATATGTTGCCGATGCCTTTTATCAGCAGAAACTGATTCCAAACAAACTCAATATTCAATCCGCGATTTTGGCGAAGTAAATCATAAATAAAACCTAGGGGATTTAACATGACTCAGCATCAGCTACACAACAAAGCAGCCACATGGTTCAAGACCTCCAGTCATGGCATGAATGCCATGTTAATTGCTTGTTCGATGTTGGGTTCAGGTGCCGCCTGGGCTGTTGATCCTTCAGTGAAACAGCTTCGTGTCGGCTATCAAAAATCTTCTGTCAATCTGGTGATTGCACAACAGCAAAAGTTATTTGAACAGGAATTTCCCAACGCCAAAATCAGCTGGAATGAATTTCCGGGCGGTCCACAAATTTTAGAGGCCCTAGCCGTCGGTTCTGTAGATATCGGTTCAACCGGCGATACGCCGCCTGTCTATGCTCAGGCAGGCAACAAGCCACTGCATTATTTTGCTTATGAAACGGCAAAACCTTTGGCTTCTGCCATTTTGGTGCCAAGCAACTCCAAAATTACCCAGCTCCGCCAGTTGAAGGGCAAACGTATTGGGGTTCACCGCGGTTCAAGCTCACATTATCTATTGGTGCAGGCAGTACGTAAGGCCGGTTTGCAATGGACAGATGTTCAACCGATCTGGCTCAGTCCGGCTGATGCCCGTGCGGCTTTCCAGAAAGGTGCGATTGATGCCTGGGCCATTTGGGACCCGTACTATGCTGCGGCACAACTGGAAGATAAGGCCAAGGTACTGACCACAGGGAAAGGCTTAAGTCCAAATTACACCTTCTATCTGGCTTCAAATGATTTGGTTAAGAATCATCCTCAGGCACTTAAAGGCATTATCAAGCAGCTTAATGTTGCCGATAAATGGGTACAAAGCAACAAGGCTGCGACTGCAAGCCTGTTTGCTCAAAGCACCGGTCTGAAACCGATTGTCAGCCAGACTTTTATCCAGCGTCGTCCTAACCCGTCTGGTGCTGCTCTGCTCAGCAAAAAAGTGATTGCTGATCAGCAAGAGCTCGCCAACCGTTTTAGCGAACTCAAGATCATTCCGAAATCTATCAATATTCAGCAAGCCGTTTGGGCAGGCAAATAATCTAAGGATCAATGCAATGAAAATTTTCTGGTTTATTCCTACGCATGGTGACAGTCGTTATTTAGGCACAAGCAAAGGCGCCCGTCAGGTCGATCATGCTTATATGAAACAGATTGCCGTCGCGGTAGATAACCTGGGTTATGAAGGCGTACTCATTCCAACCGGCCGTTCATGTGAAGATCCATGGATTACCGCTGCCAGCCTGATTGATGCCACTAAAAATTTGAAATTCCTGGTGGCATTACGTCCAGGCGTTACCACACCGGCACTGGCTGCACGTATGGCAGCAACTTTTGACCGTTTGTCTGGCGGTCGCGTTCGGCTGAACCTGGTCACCGGTGGTGATGAGCAAGAGCTTAAAGGTGACGGCGTGTATGAAGATCACGCGACGCGCTATAAAACGGCGGCTGAATACACCACCATCTGGCGTGAAATTTTAAAACATTCACATACTGGTGAAAGTTTCACTTTCCACGGTGAACACTTAAGTGTCGATGACGCAAAACTGCTTTATCCGCCAATACAACAACCTTACCCGCCACTTTGGTTTGGCGGTTCTTCCGATGCAGCCGTGGAATTGGCCACCGACCAGGTCGATACTTACCTGACTTGGGGCGAACCACCGGCAGCAGTAAAAGAAAAAATTGAAAATGTCAGAGCCAAAGCTGCCGCCAAAGGCCGTAGTTTAAGTTACGGTATCCGTTTACACGTGATTGTGCGTGAAACCAATGAACAGGCATGGGCTGCTGCTGAAGAGCTGATTCAGTATGTGGATGATGCAACCATTGCTGCTGCACAACAAAAATTCAAGCAGATGGATTCAGTCGGCCAACGCCGTATGGCTGAACTGCACAACGGTGACCGTACTAAACTTGAAGTATCTCCAAACCTTTGGGCTGGTGTAGGCCTGGTTCGTGGCGGTGCAGGTACAGCATTGGTGGGTGACCCTGAAACGGTTGCTGCACGCATTCAGGAATATGCGGACTTGGGTATTGATACTTTTATTTTCTCAGGCTACCCGCATCTGGAAGAGTCTATTCGTTTTGCCGAACTGGTGTTCCCGCTGTTGCCTTTAGAAACCCGCAAGAAACTGGCTCAACCGAACTTGACCGGTCCTTTTGGTGAAATCGTAGCAAATAACTATGTTGCTGATGAGGCCAAGAAGGAAGTGAAACATCAGGAGCCGGCTTAATGAGCACAAGCATTTCTGCGGGAGCCTTGGCGAAACCCAAGGTTTCACGTGGAACACAATTTGGGCAGCGTTTGCTGCCCTGGTTGTTCCCGATTGCACTGATTGTTATCTGGCAAATTGCCTCCAGTACCGGGCTGTTGGAAAGCCGTATTCTGCCTGCACCGACGGCGGTCGTAGCTGCATTCTGGCAGCTGCTGATCAGTGGTGAACTTTGGCAACACGTCAAGGTGAGTGCCGGACGTGCCCTGCTCGGTTTATTGGTCGGCGGCGGTTTGGGTTTATTACTCGGCCTGCTGAATGGTTCTTCGAAGACAGCCTCTACCCTGCTGGATACCACGTTACAGATGATCCGTAATATTCCGGCTTTAGCCTTAATTCCTTTGGTGATTTTATGGTTCGGGATTGATGAATCTGCCAAGCTGTTTCTGGTGGCGGTAGGGGTATTTTTCCCACTCTATATCAATACCTATCACGGCATTCGTTCAGTAGATCCGCAGCTGATCGAGATGGGTAAAAGTTATGGCTTAACGCGCTGGGAGTTATACAAAGAAATTATTTTACCGGGTGCGATGCCTTCGATTCTGGTCGGTTTACGCTTTGCCCTTGGTCTGGTCTGGGTACTGCTGATTGTGGCCGAAACTATTTCAGCACAATCCGGTATTGGTTATATGACCATGAATGCGCGTGAGTTTTTACAAACTGACGTGGTCTTGGTAGGGATTTTACTGTATGCCCTGCTGGGCAAACTGGCCGATGTATTGGCCGTCGCTTTAGAAAAATACCTGCTGCGTTGGCACGCTGGCTATCAAAAATAAGGAATAAGACATGACTGATTTAAGCATCGGGCGTCATGTATCTGAAGAACGCTCAATATCGCAACAACCTGACCCTACAGATATCAATCCTAACGCAGTGGTGGGTGCAGAAATTCTGATTGAACAGCTGCACAAATTCTATGGCGAAGTGAAAGTTTTGGAAGATCTGGACCTGCATATTCAACCGGGTGAATTCCTGGCCATTGTCGGACGCAGTGGCTGTGGTAAAAGTACCCTGCTGCGTCTGATTGCCGATCTGGAACAACCGAGCTATGGCGAAATCAAGTTTAAATCAGCACGTCATATTCGCGAAGGCATCACCAGCGATGACATTCGGGTCATGTTCCAGGACCCACGACTGTTGCCGTGGCGTAGCATTGAGCAAAATGTACAATTGGGTTTAGCCAAAGAACAGCAAGCCAACGCTTCTGCACTACTGGAAAAAGTCGGCTTGAAAGAAAAGGCCGGACTCTGGCCATCACAACTTTCAGGCGGTCAGCGTCAGCGTACTGCACTGGCCCGAGCCTTATCGCATAAACCTCGCATTTTGCTGCTTGATGAGCCTTTAGGTGCGCTGGATGCACTCACCCGTTTGGACATGCAGAACCTGATTGAAAAACTCTGGACTGAACAGGGCTTTACCGCCATTTTAGTCACTCATGATGTCAGTGAAGCCGTACAACTGGCCGACCGGATTATCCTGTTAGATAAGGGGCACATTGCCCAGCAGTTTAAAGTGGATTTGCCTCGACCACGTAAAAAAGATTACTCATTTACCGAGCTGGAACAGCAAGTATTAAAGGCTGTATTGGCAACCTGAGCATGCAACACGGCGATAACGAATCTAAACGATCCGTTATCCTTCCTCGGTTTATGCATCTTTTAGTCCAGCCTAAACATACTCTTTAGTTTTTTTAAAACTGCACCAAATCTAAACACAAAAGACCAGCCGTATCATTTACCAAAAAAAATCAATCCCATTTAATCATTTATATAAGAAATGCAATCATTGCCTATCGGTAGGTTCTATAGGATTTTTAACTCATTAAATAGCTAACCTACAGAATAAACTATCAATTATGATAAAAATGCAATTTTTAGTAATGCACAAATCTGTCGATTTGCCGTACAATTTGCCTTTCCCCTTTAATTTTTTTAAATTTGCCAATGGAACAAAAAAAGAGTACACAAAAAAGACATCAATTGCTAAATGCTGCACTCGATGTATTTTCCCTTTACGGTTTTAATGGGGCAAGCTTAGACGAGATTGCTCAGATTGCTGAAATGCATAAATCGAATATTTTCTACTATTATGAAAATAAAGAAGCTTTATATGTAGAAGTGCTTACCACCGTTCTACAGAAATGGCTTGCGCCGCTACAAATGCTGGAATCAGAGTTGGAACCTGAAGAAGCGATTACCAATTATTTATTGCAAAAAATTGAAGTGTCACGTACTCAACCGAAAGCATCCCGCCTGTTTGCGCTGGAAGTGATCCAAGGTGCACCCCATATTTTGCCAATTCTAAAAGGTCCTTTAAAGAAACTGTTTAAGCGCAAGGCTAAAGTGATTAGCGTATGGCAGGAACAGGGGAAAATTGCCAAAGAAATTGATCCTGAACTGCTGATTTTGAATATTTGGGCATTGACGCAAAACTATGCAGATTTTGCCACGCAAATGGAAATGGTCACGGGTAAAACCTTACGCAACCGCAGTATGCAACAACGTTGTATTCACCATACGGTACACATGATGTTATATGGCGTCATTCCCCGTCCATAACTCTTAAATTATCGTCAACGATAGTTTTGGCATACGACCATAGTTTTCTATGGTCGCCGAATTTCCACTTTCACTGTTCTTCTTTTATCGTTTGATATAATTTTGATAGCTTTTGCGCACCCAACAATAAATTTTCTTCCCAATCCAGATGCGCAGTTTCATTGGCCCCATCGGTAATATATTTCACTGAAACGAATCTTACCCCCAGTTTTTTACAGACTTTGGCCATGGCATAGCCTTCCATATCGACCAGATGGCATGGCACTTTAGGCAAGCCTATCTCAAAGCTGTCCCCTGTTCCGCAGATACCTTGAGGCAAATGCTGAAAATAGGACTGCAAATGGATTTCTGCCGGATGATCCTCATCCATAGGCGTAACCCCAACTGCAAAACCGAGCGGAGAGACATCCATATCCCGTTGCACAAAGGTGCTGACTTCGACCAGTTCATGCGCATTAAAATGCGAACTTCCGGCGGTACCCAAATTGAGCAGGGTCTTGCAACCGGTCTTGTGAATCACCTCGAAGGCTTTATATGCCGCATTGACTTTGCCTATACCGCTGTAATGGACTTCGATGCCTGCCTGTTCAAACAGACCTTTAGATTCACTGGGCAAAGCCATAATTAAAGCCAGATCAGACATAGCAAAACCTTATCGATGCACAAATTTAAAATTGTGCCAATTAGAAAAGAATTACCCAATAAGTGCAAATTTAAAATCATAAGCACGTTCCCGTACAAAAATTTGATCCCCCCGATTCACTTGAATATTTAAATTTATTTTTCTTATCATGAACGATTTTGAAACCATTCCATGCAATGAATCTTCTGGATGCAGATTTTTTCAAATACTATTTTTGCAAGAAATTTAATATTTTTTTGTATGAAAACACAACAACAAGACGAACGCGTAAGATTATGGCAATATATAGCCCTGATAACTTTTCACTTATTGATTCGCCCATGAAGCTGCTCCGCCTGAATGCTTTAGCGCCCAATTTTCAATTGCCAAAAACGGCCGTAACCATTGGTAATTTTGACGGTGTACATTTGGGCCATCAGGCAATGATTAGCCAGTTAAAACAGCTGGCAGCCGCAGAAAATTTAAAAACGCTGGTGATGATTTTTGAGCCGCAACCTCTGGAGTTTTTTAAGGGTTATGATGCTCCTCCACGTATTACCTCACTGCGTGAAAAAGTGGAATATCTGACTAAACTGGGCGTGGACTACATTGCCGTTGCAAAATTTGATAACCATTTCCGCAGTCTAAATGCTGAAAACTTTGCTGAACTGTTAAAACTCAAACTGAATGCCCACAGCCTGGTATTGGGCGATGACTTCCACTTTGGCAAAAACCGTCAGGGCAATAGTGAATTTTTAACAGCCTATGGTTTTCAGGTCACCAACTTAACTACGGTTGCACTGGATGGTGAACGCGTCAGTTCGACCAGGATCCGCCAGACCTTGCAAGCAGGTGATTTAGCCCTTGCTGCCAAATTACTTGGCCGTCCCTATAGCATCACCGGTCGGGTACAATACGGTGACCAGATTGGACGAACCCTTGATTTTCCAACCATTAATGTCGCGCTAAACCGTCATAAACCGTGCTTGAAAGGCATTTACGGCGTAGAGGTGATGTGTGAAACCCTATCGTTAAAAGATAAAGTGAAAGCCGACAATCCTGAAAAATCAGGCATTGCAGGCTATGAACCTACCGCCCTGTTCGGTGCCGGACATGTCGGTACCCGACCGGCCATCAAACAAGTCCATCCGGAATGGCGATTAGAAGTACATTTTCCTGATGTTTCTGCTAATCTGTATGGCCTGTTAATGCGGGTGACATTCTTGAACTATTTACATGGCGAAAAGGACTACCCTTCGCTTGAAGCATTAAAAGTCGGAATTGATGACGATGTTGAGAAACTGCTTGAGTTTCGACAAAACACGCCGCATTTTCCCTTTTAAATCCCAGATTTTTTATTGTAAAACGCGTCAGCCTCAGACTGATTAAATTGGAAGACAACTTGCATGAGCGATAAGCAAACTCCTGAAAATGCAGTGGATTATAAAGCCACGCTAAACCTCCCAGGTACTGAATTTGCAATGAAAGCAAATCTGGCAGTACGTGAAGCAAAATGGTTAGAAGAGTGGTATGCCGACAACATTTATCAGCAGATTCGTGCATCGCGTATTGGCAAGAAAAAATATGTGCTTCATGATGGCCCTCCGTACGCAAACGGCCAAATCCATTTAGGCCATGCCGTCAACAAAGTCCTTAAAGACATCATCATCAAAAGCCGCGTGATGGATGGTTATGATGCCCCTTATGTTCCGGGTTGGGACTGTCACGGTCTGCCTATTGAACTGAAAGTTGAAGAAAAAGTCGGCAAAGTCGGCGTGAAAGTCGATGCCGCCACTTTCCGCAAGCACTGCCGTGAGTATGCCTACACCCAGGTTGAATTACAGAAAAAAGACTTCGTGCGTATGGGCGTGTTCGGTGACTGGGATAACCCCTACCTCACCATGAACTTCAAACAAGAAGCCGACATCGTGCGTTCATTAGGTGCAATTGCCAAAGCAGGCCATATCGAACCGGGTTTAAAACCGGTGAACTGGTGTCTGGACTGTGGTTCGGCATTGGCTGAAGCTGAAGTTGAATATGAAGACAAAAAATCAGACGCGATTGACGTCGGTTTCAGCGTGGTTGATTTAGCAGACCTATCTGCACGTTTAGGCGTTCAAGTAACTGACTGCACTGACATCGTGATCTGGACCACAACACCTTGGACATTACCTGCCAACCAGGCCGTTGCCCTGCATGCTGAAATTGAATATCAATTGGTCAAAGCACGTGGTGAAGATAAACAACCGCAAAACTTTATCTTGGCCAAAGATCTGGTTGAATCTGCGACTGAACGTTATGGCTTTAGCACTGTTGAAGTGATTGCCGATTTTACCGGCGCAAAACTTGAAAACCTGCAACTGCAACATCCGTTAATCGCTGATCGTCAAGTACCGGTCATCCTGGGTGAACACGTCATTGCAACCAGTGGTACAGGGGCAGTACATACCGCGCCAGGCCACGGTGTGGACGACTATAAAGTCGGCCTATTATACAACCTAAAAGTCGATAATCCGGTCGGTGGTAATGGTGTTTACCTGCCAACTTCACCTATTTTTGCCGGTGAACACATCTATAAAGCCAATCCAAAAATCATTGAAGCATTAAGTGAAGCGGGCAAACTTTGGGCGCATCACCCAATCAAGCACAGCTACCCGCACTGCTGGCGTCATAAAACCCCGATTATCTTCCGTGCTACGCCACAATGGTTTATCAGTATGGATGCCAAAGGTTTACGCCAAGGTGCATTGAACGCGATTGAAAATGAAATCAGCTTTGTGCCGGATTGGGGTAAAAACCGTATTCAGGCGATGATTGAAGGCCGTCCGGACTGGTGTATCTCACGTCAACGTACTTGGGGCGTGCCAATCCCGTTCTTTGTGCATAAAGACACCAACGAATTGCATCCGCGTACCCCTGAACTAATCGAAGAAGTTGCGAAGCTGATCGAACAGGAAGGCATTGATGGCTGGTACAACCGTGAAGCGAAAGACTTCATTGGTGATGATGCTGAACACTACAATGCCGTACGCGATACGCTAGATGTGTGGTTCGACTCAGGTACAACCCACTACGCGGTATTACGTGAACGTGAAGAACTGCAAGACCCTGCTGATTTGTACCTTGAAGGTTCAGACCAGCACCGTGGCTGGTTCCAGTCTTCATTGTTGACTTCAATTGCGATTAACGAACGCGCACCGTATAAGGGCTTGTTGACTCACGGCTTCGTAGTCGATGAAAAAGGCCGCAAGATGTCTAAATCACTGGGTAACATCATTACCCCGCAAGACATCATTAAAGATATGGGTGCTGACGGTCTGCGTTTCTGGATCGCATCTGCCGATTACCGTTATGAAATGACCGCCGGTAAAGAAATCTTTAGCCGTGCTTCGGATGGTTACCGCCGTATTCGTAATACCCTGCGTTTCTTGCTGGCCAACCTGAATGGCTTCCAGCCAGCTACTGATGCCTTGCCAGTGGATCAATTGATCGCGCTGGATCAATACATCCTGCAACGTGCTGCGGACGTACAAAAAACCATTCAGCAAGCGTATGAAGATATGAACTTCCATATCGTCACCAATGCCTTGACTAACTTCTGTATCAATGACTTGGGTGGTTTCTATCTCGACATCATCAAAGACCGTCAGTACACCACCAAAGCGGATTCACAAGCCCGTCATTCTGCACAAACTGCCTTGTATCACCTGGTCCAAGCCTTTGTACGCTGGATGGCACCGATCTTGAGCTTTACAGCACAAGAAGCTTGGCCTTTAATTCCAGGTCAAAGCGAGAAATACGTGTTCACTGCCGAATGGTATGACATTCCGGTCGCGTCAACTGCAAACCTGGTTTCAGAAGCTGACTGGCAGACTTTAATTAGCGTTAAATCTGCAGTAAACAAGCAAATTGAAGCAGCACGTAATGCCAAACTGATTGGTTCTAACCTGTCAGCTAAAGTTGAACTTTGGGCCAATGCTGAATTGAAAACGGTACTGGATCAGTTAGATGACGAATTACGTTTTGTCCTGATCACCTCTCAAGTTACTGTAAATGCCTTTGATGCAGCGCAAGGTGAAGCGACCGATCTGGAAGGTTTACGCGTCAAAGTCTCTGCAGCCGATGGTGAAAAATGTGCACGCTGCTGGCATGTGCTGCCTGATGTGAATACACATCATGAACATCCAGGCCTTTGTTCTCGCTGTATTATTAACCTTCCTACAGGTCAAGGCGAAGAGAGAAAGTATGCCTAATCCACAAAATAAAAAGGGCTTATTCCAGTTCTACCCGCACAATCTGGTGTGGGTCGGATTATCCATAGTGGCAATTATTCTGGATCAATGGACCAAATGGTTTGCAACGACCCATCTGAACTATGCAGATCCGGTCCCTGTACTGCCCTTTTTAAACTGGACATTGCTACATAACTATGGCGCAGCCTTTAGTTTTCTGTCCGATGCCGGTGGATGGCAACGCTATTTCTTTACTTCACTGGCAGCGTTAGTATCTGTAATTTTTGTATTTTGGCTGATGCGTATGCCGAAAAAAATCGTGATTTTACCTATGGCGATTGCCCTGATTCTGGGTGGAGCCATCGGTAACCTGATTGACCGGGTCACCTTGGGTTATGTGGTCGATTTTATTCACGTTTACTACAACAACAGCCACTTTCCTGCTTTTAATATTGCTGATAGTGCCATTACCGTGGGGACTATCTTGCTCCTGATCGATACGTTTTTCCTGGAAAAACACCGTATTCAACGTGCGGAAGCGCAACAAAATGACTGATTTTATTAATCCAAATGAAGAAACCCGAATTGCAGAAGGCTCTAAAGTCGAGCTGCATTTTTCGGTCGCCATTGAAAATGGCGTGGAAATTGACAACACCCGTAGCCGTGAAATGCCTGTCAGCCTGGTAATGGGTGATGGCAGTTTATTGCCGGGTTTCGAAAAAGCCCTGTTTGGTTTACGTGCCGGAGACCGTCGTACCGTAAGTCTTCCCCCAGAAGAAGCTTTTGGTCCATGGAATGCTGAAAACGTACAGAAATTTGACACCGTTAAATTCGAACAGCCTCCTGTTGTGGGTCATATGATTGAATTTGAAGATAAAGCCAAGCAAAGTCTGTTTGGGGTAGTGAAATCAGTCGGTGAAGATATTACTGAAATTGATTTTAATCACCCACTTGCCGGTAAAAACATTACCTTTGAAGTAGAAATCTTTAAAGTGACCCCGGCGGGTCAGCAAGGCGTTAAAATTATGTAAGGTTTCAGCCTTTTTCGTTTAAAAGCTCCTTCGGGAGCTTTTTTATTTTCTGCTTGCAGCGATGGTTAAATATACAAATCCCTAATATTCAATAGATAATATTGATAATAAGTTAAAGATGACAATTCAAAAAATCTAGGATCTATACATGAAAATATATATTGTTGTGGGTAGCGTGCGTGAAGGTCGAACTGCCATTAAAGTGGCACGTTGGGTCAAGCGCAGTATTGATCAGGCCAATTTCAGTACAGTTCAGGCCGAACTGGTCGATTTAAAAGAATGGGCTCTGCCGATTTTTGCTGGTAGCCATCCTCCCCTAACGGGCATTTATGATCAACCCAAACAACAAGACTGGGCAGATAAAGTGGCTTCAAGCGATGCCTTCATTTTTATTAGCCCTGAATATAACCATGGCTACAGCCCGGCACTTAAAAATGCCCTCGATTACGTCGGTAAGGAATGGCAAGGTAAACCGGCTGCCTATATTGGTTATGGTGCAACCAATGGCTCCCGTTCCATCGACCAGATTCGCCAGGTCGGAACGCAACTTGGCTTAGTGGACAGTAATGCAGTGATTGAAATTCGCGATATTTTTTCACGTAATAAAACCGAAGAATTTGAACCGAATGAGTTTGATGAAAAAGCTTTAAAAAGTGTACTGGATAAACTGATTCAATACGTAAGCACTTGATACCTAGAAAATCGTTGTACGTTTAAGCTTACAAGAGTTGAAGAATATATCTACTTTTCACACATTATCTTTCACGATATATTTAACTCATACCGAGACAGGAAGTCTCTAAACTTACAACTAGAAAGATAAGTGATATAACAGCAGGATGCTGCAAGGTACGACAGGAGTTATACCTTAGAAAGAATATAAAAAACCTCGACAGGATGTCGGGGTTTTTTTCTTTATGCATGATGCTGATCGGGCTGAGCATTTATCGAAAACTTCAACTAAAACGATTAAAGTTTACATGCTATTGAAACTTCAAACTCTATAATCACAAGCATACAAAAATGAGGCATCATTAGAATAACCCTCAGAATTATTCCAGCCATCCTCAACAAAATAATAAAATGGAACGCTCAAGACAAGCAGACCTTTTTTAATACCATGTACCTAACGTGATGTCCTGTGACTACAATGACAGAAAGGTGATGTCGCCCTTGTGGTTAATATCAGGATTGCCGATTGGGGCATGAATGGCAAACAAGGCAACCGTAAACTGATCCAGATTCAGGCCAATGTGTTTAATGCAGACGAGCATTACGCAGCCTGATTCAATGCAATCAAATATATAACGATCATTACAAAAGCTGTCTTATTTCGCCGTCATTTTCAGCAGTCTGGCATTGCTACCATCTTCCAGCACCCAAATTGAACCATCCGGGGCTTGCAGCAGATCACGGATACGCTGCTTCATATCCACGTGCTGTACTTCAGTCACAGGTTTCATCGCTGTATCTACTACCACAATGGCTTTGGAAGACAAGCCACCAATCAGGGCCTTATTTTCCCATGCAGGAAATTGCGAACCAGTATAAAAAATCAGACTAGATGGGGAGATGACGGGAGTCCAGCTGATTTCAGGTGCTTTAAATTCAGGGCGGGTATGATGGTCAGGAATATCTCTGCCATCATAATGATCGCCATTTGAAACCAGCGGATAACCGTAATTTTCACCTTTGACAATCAGATTCAGTTCATCTCCACCTTTCGGTCCCATTTCCACCACCCAAAGTTTCCCTTTAGGATCAAATGCTATACCTAAGGGATTTCTGTGGCCCAACGACCAGACCTGTTTTGCAATCTCGCCCTGACCGCTAAACGGATTACCTGAGGCAGATGTGCCATCCTCATTTAAACGCAATATTTTGCCTAAATTGGATTGCATATTTTGCGCAGGATCAAACTTCTGGCGTTCACCCGAACTAATCCATAACTTTCCATCAGAACCGAATAACAGCCGATGGGCATAATGTCCCTGTCCTGGTACTTTAGGCACCTGTTGCCAGATAGTTTTTAAATTTTTAACCTGTGGTTGCTGAACATTGGATAAATCCAGTTCACCCGGAGTAACTACAGCCCCATAACCACCCTGTCCTGCTTCTGCATAACTTAAGTAAATAATATGATTCTGTTCAAATTGTGGATGCAAGGCGATATCGCCCAAGCCGCCTTGCCCGCCATAGGCCACTTCAGGTATGCCTTTGACTTCAATTTTTTCTCTGGTTTTGGGGTCAAATAACTGTAACTTTCCCTTTTTTTCAGTAACCAGTAAACGACCATCCTTCAGCCCTGTCATGGCCCAGGGTTCATTAAATTCTGCGACGCTGGTGAGTTTATACGTTTGATTGACTGAACCTGAAGAAGGTTTGGAAGATGTGGTTTCTGTTGCTGACTTGGATGCCGGACTTACAGCATCAGTTTGTGCATTACATGCAGTTAAACTTACTGTACTGATCAATATAATAGTGCTCAGCATACGCTGTCGGAATATTTTCATCCTGATGATCCTCTGCCATTCAAATAGCTCACCCGTTTTATTCTAAGTACAATATTGAAAATCACTATTTTTGATTGGTAACAAACTTTCATTTGCTATGGTCAGCCTGTGTAAGACATAACGTACATATTGGTAACAAACTTTCATTTGCTATGGTCAGCCTGTGTAAGACATAACGTACATAAAATGGTTCTATTGGCCTCTATCTGCCTCAAGATAAATTTCTTATTCTAAATTCATCAGGAAACAGGACGTTTCCCAAACAGAAAACAACAATAATAAAGTTTGAGCATCAGGACGTGAGGTACGACAGGAGTCATACCTAGGCAACCCATATAAAGAAGCCCTATCAAAATGATGGGGCTTCTTTTTATCAAGATAATCCTTTTAAGCTTTTAAGATAAGCTGTGACTTCTTTATTGCCTGCCATTTCAGCAAGCTCTAAAGCCGTATAGGTACTGCGATGATCAACATCTGCGCCTTTACTGATCAATAGCTTCACGACTTCTAAGTGATCATTTTCAGCTGCCGCCTGTAAAGCACTATAGCCTTCTTCATCGGTAGAGTTGACATCCAAACCTTCCTGTAAAGCCTGTTCGACCTGGTCAATATCACCAAGCGATGCCCAGTACACCAGTTCAGGAAGATGCAGTTCGTCATCATCTTCAGGGATTGGGGAGAATGATTTAATAGTCATAATTGTATCACCTAAAATTTTTCTAATTATGAAATGGTTGATTTTAACCAGTCAACATCAAGAAAGTTCATCATATATAAATCTTTGGTTAATTACTTTTGAATTTTTTTAATAGTTCTTCACTTCCTGATAACACTGACAAAGCCATATCAATCATTAATTTTTTCCCTGATTGTATATTATCGATATCTATATCTTCCAAATTAGCATCAGTAAAATCTGGATTGATTGCCATTTCAAAGTTAACGATCCACCAGTTTTCAATTTTATGAATTAATTGGTAAGCACATAGAAAGTTCTTCATCAGGTCTTTTATTTCACCATTAAAAACGATATCACTCATTTCATGTGCCAAATAATTTCTATAACTTTTTAAAATTTCAATATTTTCCTTATCTTCTTCATTAATTACTTCATTTTCTATTAACCAAGAAATAGAAGCGTAGAAATGATTTTTATGTCTTGATAAAACTTCTAATCTATATTCTTCCTCTCCTTCTAAATCCTTAGCACCAATTAAAGTCATAACATAAAAGTCTTTGATTCGACTAATAATCGAATCTTTCAACATTTCATAAATAGTTATATACATCGAAATATTAATTATTCGATCTCTAAATACTTCAGGATTTAAAAAGCTTTCCCATTGTTCGCGATAATCCATTTTTTATAAATTTTAAGCTCATGATTTTTTTAATTTAAATTGCTTTAGATGATCAGTAAATAAAAAAGCCCCCTTTCGGAGGCTTCTTTTTAAACTTAATGTTTAAGCTTTAGAAACTGCTGGTTCAGCTGAACCAATCTTTTCAGATTCATCGTCATGCATGATCAATGCAACAGCAATCGCAGTAATCAATACCGGTAAACCGACTGCAATAAAGTTGAAATGTGCAGGCAGGTTCATGCCAAGTAAGCCACCAATCAGGATCGGCCCTACAATCGCGCCCATACGACCAATCGCAGACGACCAGCCAATCCCAGTTGAACGTACTGCAAGTGGGTAGAATTGCGCAACATAGCTATACAGCAACATTTGCGAACCAATCGATGCTGCACCCGCCAGAAACACCAAGATGTAAAGTAAGAATTGGTTAGACGCAAAGCCCATTGAGCTCATCACAACCGCACCCATCATACCCAGGACCATCAATACCGGTTTCAAGTGGAAACGGTCTGCAAGAATACCGCCACCCACAATACCGACAACCGCACCGACATTCATCACCATCATAAACATCAGGCTGTTATCCATCGAGTAACCTGCCGCCATCATCAGCTTCGGTAACCAGCTGCTCAAGGCATACATGGTCAGTAAGCAGGTAAAGAATGCTACCCAGAACAATAAGGTATTGGTTGCACGGCCACGACGGAACAGGCTCACTACGTTTGCCGCTTCAGGTACACTTTCCTGTGGCAAAGTAAATGTGGTTTGATCCGTAACCTTGGTATTTGGCGACAAGCGACGCACAATACGACGTGCTTCAGCCTGCTTGTTTTGCTTTACCATAAACGCTAAAGATTCAGGCAAGAATTTCCAGATTAAAGGCAGTAAAAATAAAGGAATACCTGCAATAAAGAACATGATTTGCCAACCAAAATCAGGCGTAAACCATGAACCTAATAATGCCGCCATCACACCACCAACCGCATAACCGCTAAACATGGTGGTCACAAGTGTGCTGCGCATTTTTTGTGGAGCATATTCAGAAGTCAGTGCCACCAGGTTCGGCATCACACCACCAATACCCAGACCGGCAAGGAAGCGTAACATCCCAAATTCGGTTGGATTAGAGGCAAAACCACCAGCAAAGGTTAAACCACTGAATAAAACAATACAGATCATGATGACTTTCTTACGACCAATCTTGTCCGCCAAGGAACCAAAGATCATCGCACCAAACATCATGCCTGCAAGAGCTGTACTGGCAAGCATTCCCGCTTGAACGGCACTGAGGCCCCAGTCCTTCATTAATAGTGGTAAAGTTACACCATTAATTGCCAAATCATAACCATCAAATAAAATTACCAGTAAACACCAAGCAACTACATTGAAGTGAAAAGGCGTAAATTTCGCATTGTCGACTACAGAATTTATATCTACAGTTTCCATTGTCATCGTTCTCATCTCCCATGAGTACTTGTCCGTAACATCCTTTAAATATTCGGCTGAATATTTAATTCGACGCAATATACGCAAGCCGGATTTAACGCACAATAAGACTAATTGATATTCTTCTATGATCACTGAAATAACATTTATTTGATTGATGTATCACATTATTATTAGAGTAATTTATGATCATTTTTATAAGTAAATTGGGCTTTTCAGGCCTTCTAGCTCGATTATTTTTTTGATTGGTTTAATCTTTTATGAAATAGCATAAAAAAACCTCTTCAAATGAAGAGGTTTAGATATTTTTGAAATATTTAACGCTTAAAGATTCTGATCACAATACGATCATTGGGCTTTTAGAGTGTTCAGTTTTTTCACCGCTAATGGATCAGCTTTTACCACTTTGTCTTGACGAACAATCAATGCTACCGCAAGTGCTACAACAATTACCGGTAAACCGACTGCCATAAAGTTAAATTGATGTGGCAATTCCATACCCAGCAACATTCCAATCAGGATTGGTCCGATAATCGCACCAGTACGTCCCACTGCAGAAGCCCAGCCAATACCCGTTGAACGTACGGTTAGCGGATAATACTGTGCGACATAACTATAGAGCAAAATTTGTGAACCAATCGCGGATGCACCAGCAACTGCAACCAGTAAATAAATCACAGGTTGTGGAGATTTAAAGCCAAGTAAAGATAAAGCTACAGCACCTGATAAACATAAAGTAATAATGACTGGTTTTAAATGGAATTTATCTGCAAGAATACCGCCACCAACTGTACCGATTACCGCACCAATATTCATCGCAAGTAGGAACATCAAGCTGTTATTCATTGAGTAACCTGCTGCCATCATCAGCTTTGGCAACCAGCTGCCCAAGGCGTATAGCGTTAACAGACACATAAAGAATGCAAGCCAGAACAACAGCGTACTACCTGCACGCCCGTGCTTAAACAAGCTGCTGACAAAAGCAGGTTCAGAAATTTTAACTTCACTCAGTTCAAATTTAGTTTGTGCATTCAAGACTAAATTTGCGCTAAGACGCTGCAAGATATTTCGTGCATGTTCATCCTTTTGAGCCTTGACTAAAAAGGTTAACGATTCAGGCAGGAATTTCCAGATCAGCGGTAATAGCAATAATGGTACGCCTGCAATAAAGAACATGATTTGCCAGCCAAAATTCGGAGTAAACCAGGCACCAAATAGTGCTGCCATTACACCGCCTACCGCATAGCCACTAAACATGGTGGTGACCAGTGTTGCTCTTAAACGCTGCGGAGCATATTCTGAAGTTAAAGCGACAAGGTTGGGTAATACCCCGCCAATGCCCAACCCTGCAAGGAACCGTAAAGCACCAAACTCTGTTGGATTTGAAGCAAATCCACCCGCAAAGGTAAATCCACTAAATAACACCACGCAGGTCAGGATCACTTTTTTACGGCCAATTTTATCCGCCAAAGTCCCGAATAACATCGCGCCAAACATCATGCCTGCAAGAGCTGTACTGGCCAGCATTCCCGCTTGAACAGCACTTAAGCCCCAGTCCTTCATTAATAGTGGTAAAGTTACACCATTAATTGCCAAATCATAACCATCAAACAGAATAATTACCAAACACAAAAGCACGACCTTAAAATGAAAGGTCTTAAATTCAGCTTTATCAATAACATCATTTACATTGACTGTATTCATTGTCATATCCCCACCTCCTGTGAGTTTTAATTCATTGTGATTACTACGACACAGCACATGACCTGTAATCTTTTTATTATTTTTAATGATTTATAGCAGCATGCTTTCGTAACTGACTAAGTTGAACACAGCCATTTTTGAGTAAACACTCTACTAAAGTATTAAAAATGACCAAAATCCTAGACCCTTGGGTTTAGTTTTTAACCATTCTTAAATTGACAATTTTGAATTTGAATCAATAAAAGTAAAATTGAATTGTTCTTTTTTAATCATTCTTCTTTTTAATAAAAATTCCCCGCATAAAAAAAGCCCCTGCTTTATGCAGGGGCTTTTTAAGGAATAATGAGCTGGCGATGACTTACTCTCACATGGGT
>JAEAMG010000141.1_pt1 | contig 111986 bp, 105 predicted proteins | sample 8958741 | NCBI WGS metagenome assembly JAEAMG01 (sample SAMN16933256, study PRJNA681125) | bioreactor sludge metagenome | isolation source: anaerobic bioreactor treating anionic surfactant - SDBS | place: India: Bengaluru | collected 2019-02-28
CCGAAACCCCATTTGCGAAAGCAGGTGGGGTTTTGTTTTGCTCGGTCGAAAAGTGTAGAAAGAGGCACGACAAATTTGCACAGTTATTTCTGAACCAGACCACTAGAATAGGCACCTAACCTTTTTTAGAGTCAGAGCCCTATCTATGCCGGATCCGGTTGATGCCCTTGAGGTGTCGGATTTATCACTGGACAACCTCGTGGCATGCCATGAGTGCGACTTGCTGATGCGCAAACCCGTGCTCGCCCTCGGTGAAAAAGCCCAATGCCCGCGTTGCGGTTATGAGCTGTACGCTCACCGCCATAATGTTGTGGAGCGCAGCCTCGCCCTGGTATTCGCCGCGCTGTTGCTGTACATCCCCGCGAACTTTCTGCCCATCATGCAGCTCAATCTACTCGGGCAGTCCTCAGAAGACACCGTGTGGAGTGGCGTAGTCGGCCTGTTCGATACTGGTATGCAAGGTGTCGCCGCCGTGGTGTTCCTGTGCAGCATGGGTATTCCGCTGCTTAAGTTGCTTTGCCAACTGGCGGTGCTGCTCAGTATTCGTTGGAAGATCGGCCGTAGTTACGGCCTGCTGCTGTACCGCATCTACCACCATATGAAAGATTGGGGAATGTTGGAGGTCTACTTGATGGGCGTACTGGTGGCGATCGTGAAACTCGCCGACATGGCCTCAATCACGATTGGCCTGGGTCTGGTCTGCTTCGTCAGTCTACTAATGGTTCAGGTTCTGCTTGAGGTGGTGATGTCGCCGCACCAGATCTGGCAAGCGCTGTCAGGAGAGGATGAGCATGCGGGCGATTGATGCAGGCATTCTGATTTGTACCGAATGTCACGAGTTGAACAGGCAGGAAGCCGATACCGATGAGCAGATCTGCACCCGTTGCGGTGCGCTGATCCATGCCCGTCGTCCCAATAGCCTCGCACGTACCTGGGCTTTGCTGATCACCGCAGCGATTTTATATATCCCTGCCAATCTGTTGCCGATCATGACCATTAACTCCCTCGGCCAGGGGGATCCCAGCACCATCATGGCAGGCGTGATCCAACTGGTGCAGCACGGTATGTTTCCCATCGCCGCCGTGGTATTTATCGCCAGCATCCTGGTGCCGACATTCAAGCTGGTAGGCATCGGCCTGCTACTTTTTTCGGTGCAGCGCCACCAACCGCTTTCCGCGCAACAACGCATTGTGATGTACCGCTTTATTGAATTCATTGGACGCTGGTCCATGTTGGATATCTTCGTGATCGCCATACTGGTGGCGGTCGTAAACTTTGGACGGCTTGCCAGTGTCGAGGCCAACCTTGGCGCTGCGGCGTTCGCCAGTGTGGTGATTTTGACGATGCTTGCCGCTGTAACTTTTGATCCCCGACTGATTTGGGATAACACGGAGTCGGACGACGACCATGAGTGATTTGCCAAAAGCTAAAACCCGCCCGGCCTCCAACTGGTCGGCCATTTGGGTGTTGCCCCTGATTGCCCTGATCATCGGGGGTTGGTTGGGGTGGCGTGCCTATTCCCAGCAGGGTATTGAGATCCAGGTGCGCTTTGAAAGCGGCGAAGGCATCCAGGCCAACAAAACCGAAGTGGTCTACAAAGGCATGTCCGTGGGTAAGGTCAAGACTCTTGCCCTTGACGACGAAGGCAATAATCGCGGGGTGATTGCCACCATCGAGATGAACAAGGATGTCGAGCAATACCTCAAGACCAACACTCGCTTCTGGCTGGTCAAGCCCAGTGTCAGCCTTGCCGGTATCACCGGCCTGGAAACCTTGGTCTCGGGTAACTACATCGCCGCCAGCCCAGGTGACGGTGAGCCCACACGCAAATTCAAGGCACTCTCCGAAGAACCGCCTTTGTCCGACGCCAAGCCTGGCTTGCACTTGACCATCAAGGCCGACCGCCTCGGCTCGCTCAACCGTGGCAGCCCGGTGTTCTATAAGCAGATACAGGTTGGCCAGGTCAAAAGCTACTTGCTCTCCGAGGACCAAAGCACCGTTGAGATCAAGGTGTACATCGAGCCGACCTACGCAAACCTTGTACGCAAGCACACCCGTTTCTGGAACGCCAGCGGCATCAGCATCGATGCCAATCTGTCTGGAGTGAAGGTGCGCAGCGAATCCCTCTCCAGTATCGTCGCCGGCGGCATTGCCTTCGCCACGCCGGAGAATCGCAAGGACAGCCCGCCGACCGATCCGAGCCTGCCCTTCCGCCTGTACGAAGATTTCGACGCTGCCGCTGCCGGTATCAAGGCCAAGGTCAAGCTCACTGACTTCGAAGGCCTGCAGGCTGGGCGTACACCGGTGATGTACAAAGGCATTCAGGTTGGCAGCCTGAAAACCTTGAAGATCGACCCGGACCTGTCCAGCGCCAACGCCGAGTTGACCCTCGACCCACTGGCCGAAGACTACCTGGTTCAGGACACTCAGTTCTGGGTCGTCAAACCTTCTATCTCGCTGGCCGGTATTACCGGCCTGGAAGCTCTGGTCAAAGGTAATTACATCGCCATTCGCCCTGGTGACAAAGGCAGCGCCCCGCAACGCGAATTCGTCGCCCGTGCCAAGGCGCCGCCGCTGGACCTGCGTTCCCCTGGCCTGCACATGGTCTTATTTACCGACAACCTCGGCTCCCTGGATGTCGGCAGCCCGATCCTCTACAAGCAGGTCAAGGTCGGTTCGGTGCAGAGCTACCAGTTCTCGCGCAAGAACAAGCAACTGGTGATCGGCGTTCATATCGAGAAGGAATACGAAAACCTGGTTAACGGCTCGACGCGCTTCTGGAATGCCAGCGGCGTCACCCTGACCGGCGGCCTCACCGGTGGTATCCAGGTGAAGAGTGAATCCCTGGCCAGCCTGATGGCCGGCGGTATTGCCTTCGAAACGCCGCAGCCGAACGTACCGCTGAAAAAGCGCATCCCACGTTTCCGCTTGTTTGCCGACCGTGAGGCTGCCAATCAGCATGGCACCCTGGTGACCATCAAGGTCGACCGTGCTGATGGTATGCGTCCAGGCACACCGGTACGTTTCAAAGGCCTGGATGTGGGCAAGATCGAGAGTGTAGACCTCAGTGCCGATATGCAATCGGTGTTGCTCAGCGCGCGTATTACCCAAGTAGCGGACCGCATCGCGCGCGTCGGCAGCCAGTTCTGGGTGGTCAAGCCAGAGCTCGGGCTGATGAAAACCTCCAACCTGGAAACCCTGGTCACCGGGCAATACATCGAGGTGCAGCCGGCCGCTAAAAATGCCGGCCCGCAGAAGAGTTTCGTCGCGCTGGACCAGCCCCCTGAAGCTGTCCGTCAAGAAGCGGGCCTGAGCCTGACACTCAGCGCCGCACGCCGTGGCTCGTTGAAGGAAGGTGTACCGGTGACCTACCGTGAAGTCACCGTGGGCAAGGTTACCGGCTACGAGTTAGGCCAGACCGCTGACCGCGTGCTGATCCACATCCTGATCGAACCCAAATACGCGCCACTGGTACACAGTGGCAGCCGCTTCTGGAACACCAGCGGTTTCGGCCTCGACTTCGGCTTGTTCAAGGGCGCGACGGTGCGTACCGAGTCCCTGGAGACGCTGGTGGCCGGCGGTATCGCATTTGCCACGCCAGATGGCGAGCGTATGGGGAACACCGCGCGGCCGCAGCAAACCTTCCCGCTGTTCGACAAATTCGAAGAAGAATGGCTGACCTGGGCGCCTAAAATCCCACTCGGTAAATAGACCGAGGCCCACATTTTAAATGTGTTCACAAATCCAATGTGGGAGGGGGCTTGCCCCCGATAGGGCCGTCAAAAACACCGCAAAACCCTAGCCCAAAAAAAGGCCGCGATCCATCCGATCGCGGCCTTTTTACATTTCAGCGCAAAGCGTCAGACCTCATCCAACTCCGGCTCATCCGCCTGCACATTCACCGTTGCCTTCACCACATCGTGGCGGCGGATGTACTTCCAGTCCGCCTCATCGATGTAGATCCCGTTCGGCCCGCTGCCGCCTTCCAGGTCGATTGCCACCTGGGCAGACACCTGCGGCTTCACACTCGCCAGGATCGGCACGAAGCCCAGTTGCAAGCTGGTTTCCAGCAGCGCTGCCTGGTTCTTCTCATCGATATCCGCCGCCTCGTCGAGGTAGTACGGCAGACGCACGCGGCCGGCCTGGTCGCGGTCCATCAAGTGCAGCAACAAGTACATGTTGGTCAGCGCCTTGATGGTCATGGTGGTGCCGTTGGACGCCGCACCGTCGATGTCGGTGTGGATCACCGGCTGACCGTGCACCTTGGTGATCTCGAAAGCCAGCTCGAACAGATCCTTGAGGCCCAACTGGTTATGGTTGGCGGCCACCAGGCGGGCCAGGTATTCCTTGGCCTCTTCGTTCTTGTTGTCCTGCTCGGCACTTTGGCTGAGATCGAACACCGACAGGGTTTCGCCTTCTTCGTACTGGCCAGCACTGTGGATGATCTGGTCGATATGCTTGAGGGCTTCCTTGTTCGGCGCGAGCACGATGCGGAAGCTCTGCAGGTTGGACACCTGACGCTTGTTGATCTCGCGGTTGAACAGCGCCAACTGGTGTTCCAGGCTGTCGTAGTCGCTGCGGATATTGCGCAGGGTCCGCGCAATGTCAGTGACCGCCGCACGGCGTGCCTTGCCCAGTGTCAGTGCCTCATCAGTACGGTGCGCATAGGCGTTGATCAACAATTGCAGGCGACGCTCTACGTCATCCTCGCTGTCGAACTTGGCCACGCCCTTGAGGCGCACCTGAGCGTACAGTGCCTCGATCTGGCCATCGGCACGCAGCAAGCCCTGCCAGCTGTCCTGATAGTCATTGAGCAGCGGCAGCAGGTTGTCCATGGAGTCATCGACCGGGTCCATGAACGGCGTGCCGAATGGCAGGTCCGCCGGCAACAGTTGGCGACGGCGCAAGGCGTCATCCAACGTGCGTTGCTTGGCTTCCATATCGCCGATCTGCCGGCCTACCAGTTGCAGCTTGGCGGACAGTTGCTGGACGCGTTCGGTAAAGGCGTCACTGGAACGCTTCAACTCATCCTGGGCTGCTTCCATCTGCGCCAGGTTTTCCAGTTTTTCGCCTTCCTCTGCACTCAGGGTTTGCGCGCGGCGGAAGTCTTCCAGAGCCTTTTGCGCGTCGAGCACCTGCTGGTACAGCGCTTCGGTCTGGGTCTTGCTCGCAGCGCGGTCAGAGGCCACGGCTTGCTGGGTTTTCAGTTGCTTGAGTTCTTTTTCCAGGCGCTCTTTCTGGTCGCGCAATGCCGCGCGATCCGCCAGGGCCTGCAACGCCGGTGGTTCGATGTGCGAGATGTCGATGGACAGCCCCGGCACTTCAAAGCGCTCGCCCTTGAAGCCATCCAGGATCTGCTCCAGGGATTTGACCCACTGGCCGTCCTCGTCCAGCGTGATGCCGTGCTCACCCAGCGGCAGGCTGAACAACGAGCTGTTGAACAGGCGCATCAGGCGCTCGACATCCTGCTGCGAAAACTCTTCGCGCAGCTTGGCGTAGCTGTTGTTATCCGCGTGATCAAGCTGCTGCTTGACCGACTTCAAGCGTTTTTCCAGGTCGCGCAGACGCTCGTCCAAATCCTCGGCGCTGAACTGCCGCGACTGCGCCAGGGCGCCCGCCAGTTCATCGTGAGCGTCCTTGGCCGCCAGCAGTTGCTGCTCCAGCACCTTGACGTCATCCACCAGGGCAAAGCGATGCTTGAGCACCGACAGCTCGCCCAGCCAACGCTGGATACCGCTGATTTCACGCTCCAGGCGCATCAACTCCTGGGTGCCGCCACGCTGGTCGTTCTGCAGCGCGTCCTGCTCGTTGCGGTAGTGCTCGGCCTGGATGGTCAGCTCTTCCTTGCGCGCACTGGCGTAGTCCGACCAAGTGCCCAGCAGCGAGTCCAGCAGCGGCGACAGGCGATGCAGTTTGCCGCGCAGGGCGTCGCGCTGCCGAACGCCATTGGCCAAGGCTTCGACCAGCGGGCCGGCAGCGACCAGGGAGTTATAGTCCTGCTCCATGCGTCGCACATCGCGGAAGGCTTCTTCGCATGCGGCAATGTAATCGACGCTGCCAGAACGCAGGCTGTGTTCGAACGCATCGAGGAACAGCTGCTTGAGCTTGGCAGCGGTGATTTCGCGCATGTGCAACAGGTTGATAAACAGCGCGCGGAAGGTCTTCAGGCTCTGTTCGCTGGTGGAGCGCAGCGGGATCAGGGTCAGGTCCAGCGGGATCGACGTGTGACCGCCCACCAGCAAACGCCGCAGTTCATCCGGCTTGAGTTCGTAGGCTTTCAGGCCCTCACGCTCAAGGTTGGTGAACAGCTCTTTCTGGCGCAGGCAGGTGTCGTTTTTCTGGTAATGGGCCAGGTCCAGCTTGCCGGCATAGGCAAAGAACTGGTGACCAAAACCGCCGCCCGGACCGCGCCCGACCACGCCGATTACGTGCGGGCCGTGGGGCAGGGAGACTTCCACCAGGATGTAGCTGGTGTCGGTGGCAAAGTAGAAGCGCCGCGATTGCTCCAGGGTGTACTTGCCGAAACTCATGTCCGACATGCGCGCGAGGATCGGGAACTGCAAGGCGTTGATCGACGCGGATTTACCCAGGTTGTTGGCGCCATACACCGACAGCGGTTCTTCCAGCGGGAACAAACCCAGGCTGTAACCGGCGGTGTTCAATAGCGCGAAACGGCGGATGCCGTAGCGTTCCTTACTCATGCGTCGGTCTCCTGTTCTTCGGCAATGGCGCGGGCCAGGGCGTCTTCTTCGCTTTCTTGCGCGAAGTCACTCAAGTCCAGTGGGTCATCGGTCTTCAGCAATTTTTCATCGCTGTCTTCGTCGATGATCACTGGCGCAGGCAACGGCAACACGCTGTGCACGCTGGCGGCGAGGTCACGGTCCTGCTGCACCGACAGGCACACGTCGAGGAAGCGGTGCATCGGTGGCAGGAAGCGATAGATGCCGTTGTCTTCGCTGGCAAAACCCAGTTGGGTCATGCGGCGCATGATTTTTTCTTCGAGTTCTTCCTGGGTCTGTACTTCGGCCTGGATAAACAGGTCGCGATACTTTTCCAGCAGGGACGGCAGTTCATCACGGCCGAGGCTGCCTCCGTCGAGCACGGCGATCGGGTCGCGGCCCTGGTCGGCCAGGTGCTCGACAATGATGAAGGTGAACAGCGCCAGGCGCTGGGCGGTCTTGTTGACCTGGGCGCTGGCAATCGCGGAGTCCGGCACGAAGTAGTAGAAGCCACGGGTATCGCACACCAGCTCAAAGCCCAGGGCCTTGAACAGCGTGCGGTACTGGTCCTGGAAGTTCGACAGCTGTGCGTACAACTCGGGGTCGCGGCGGCTGACGTGGTAACCCTTGAACAGCTCGCGAAAGATCGGCGCCAGCTGGGACAGTTCGGATAGATCAAGATGCATAAGGTGTACTCGCAGGATGCTCGGCGGCGTCGGTGCCGGCCGGGAGCAGGGCGAATGAGCGCAGGCTGACCTGGTGCTCGTGTGTGTGGTAGTCGCGGCGTTCCAGGCGCTCGCGCTTGAAGCGTTTTTCGCGCGAGAGCCGCGAGAACCAGTACAGCAATTCGTCGGTGGCACCGTCCGGCTCCTGCTCCAGCAGCCAGGTCATCAGGTCCGGCATCGGCAGTGCGTCTTCGCAGCGCTCGAGCATTTCCTTGACCGTACGCGGCGCGCGCTGGGCTTCGCCCTTGTGGGATTTGTGCGCCTTGGGGAACCGTGCCGGTTTCGGCTCGAAGTTCGCCAGCGCATACACATAGGCCTCGACCTGGCTGGCACTGCCCAGGAAGGTGCTTTGCGGCCGGGTAAACATCGGCATCGCCGCCTGCGGCACCGCGTCCAGGCCTTTACGGCGGATGGCCGAGAGCGCCAGCGCCGCGCCGCGGGTCACGGCATTGTGCCGACGCGCTTCTTCGCGCAGCGGCAACAGCAGTTCGCGGGCATGACGCAACGTCAGTTGGGCGCTGGTCTGCATTTCGAGGATGCGCGCGTGGGTGCGCAGCAGCATGTCATCGTCCACCAGGTGGCCGAGACGCTGTTGCTCGGTGAGCATGCGCAACAGTACGTTTTCCACCTTGCGCACGCCTTGTTCGAAGGCGCCGTCGGCGTTCACCAGTTGGATCATTGGTTCGACGTACTCGTCCCAGGTCGCCAGGACTTCGGCGTAACGCTGGCGCAACGGGATCTGCCGGTCGCTGGTCTTGGCGCGGTCGGCCACGGCCGCGAGGGCCTGTTCGTCGTTGGCGAGTTTTTTCAGTACGTCGCGTACGCGCATATCGAGCAGGCGCAGCTGGCGGGCCAGGTCGTGGCCATCACGGATGTCGAAGGCGTCCTGGATATAACCGGCGAGGCGCTCCAGATGGCGCAGGTAGGCCTCGATTTCCAGGCACAGGCCAAGCCGGTGCTCCTTGCGAAGATAAGCCAGGAAGTCGTGGATCTGCGCGTTGAGCTCGAAACGGTTGGGGCTCTTGGCGACAGGCACCAGGATGTCCAGGCGAATCCACACGTCCAGCAGGCTGGTGATGTCCTGGGGCGTGCTGTCCAGTTGTTGGGCGGCCAGTTGTGTGCGCAGCTCGCTCAGGCTCAGGGTGCCTTGGTCGAAGTGTTCGCACAGTGGCTCAAGTAAGGCCCAGTGTTCGGCGAGGGCGCGCAGGACGCGCTTGGGTTCGATCATGGGAATGGCCGGCTGGTTGGCGATTAAAAGTCGCGATTGTACTGCATCAGGCGCGGGATTTATCCACAGCCGGTCAGTGCACAGTGGGCGATTGTTACCGAACAGCGGTAGAATCCCCGCTCTTTACTTATCCACAAGTGGCCGAGCTGTGCTTATCGAGTCCCGACGTCGCGCTTACTTGACCGCCATGCAGGTGGTCAACTGGCTGCCCCGCACCGAACTGCCGTTCGCCGCCCCGTCGCGGCCCGAGCTGTTAGAGGCGCTTGAGCCCTATGAGGCGTTCGAGACCTCGGGCGAGGAGGCCGCCGCCCCGGTGGTGGTGGCCAAGCCAGTGCCGCAGGCGCGCCCGGCGGTCGAACGGGCCAAGATCGAAGTGCCACGCCCCTCGCCCATGGCCAAGCCGGTGGTGGCCGAAGAGGCCGCCCCGGTGGTCAAGGCGCCGGTGGTGCCGCCACCGCGTTTCGCCCTGCAGCTGCTGCGGGCCGGGCGCTGCCTGCTGCTGGTGGAATTGCCCACCGGCGAGCGCTTCCAGACCCGCGACCCCGCCTACATGCTGCTCAAGGACATGTTGCGCGCCGCCGGCCTGCCCGACAGCCCGCAAATCGTTGGCGACCCGGTACGTTGGCCGTTGCTGGTGCGCGGCACCATGGACCAGGGCCCGGAAGCGGCGCGGGATTTTGTGCAAGGCTTCGTGTCGGCACGCCTGGAGGACGAACCCTGCGTGTGCCTGTGGCTGATCGGGCTGCCCGCCGTGCGGTTTGCCGGTGAGGCGAATGCAGAATCCTGGTACCGCGAACTGCAGGTCGAAGGCCTGGGTTCGGTATGGGCCCTGCCGGGCCTGGAATTATTAATGGAAGAGCCACAGCGTAAGGCTGATGTCTGGCAAGCCATGCGCCGGCTGATGGCGCGCTGGAAAACAACCGATGAGTGAGGCTTTATCCTTCCGCCCGATGACCGAGGCCGACCTCGACGCCGTGCTGAAAATCGAATACGCGGCGTTCAGCCACCCCTGGACCCGCGGGATCTTTCTCGATGGGCTGGGCAAGTACCAGATCTGGCTGATGTTCGAAGGCGAGCAGCAGGTCGGCCACGGCGTGGTGCAGATCATCCTGGATGAAGCGCATTTGCTGAACATCACCGTCAAGCCGGAAAACCAGGGCCGTGGCCTGGGTTTGGCGCTGTTGGAGCACCTGATGTCCCGCGCCTATGCCGCCAAGGCTCGCGAATGCTTCCTGGAAGTGCGCGACAGCAACACCGGCGCGTTCCGTTTGTATGAGCGCTATGGCTTCAACGAGATTGGGCGTCGTCGGGACTACTACCCGGCTGTCGGCGGGCGCGAAGATGCGGTCGTCATGGCCTGCACACTGGTCGATTAAGCACTGAAATCCATGTGGGAGGGGGCAAGCCCCCTCCCACATTTTTACCGTGTTGCATCAGCGGTTTCCGTCTACAGGGTCAATGTCGGCCAACTCGGCCTCATCCAAGCCATTCCCGCCGCCAATCTCATCTTCATCCACAATGCTTAGGTCATAATCCGCCGCATTATCCTCACCTTCCTCCCGAGCATCCCGCGCACCATCTTCATGGATCAGCGTTTCCGGGCTCATATCATCATCAGTCGATTCATGATCATCGGTCGAAGCCCCGGTGATTCCGGCCTCACGCACCCGTTCGTCGGGCATCAGGTGCTCGCGCTCGTGAAGAGGGATCTCGTTGCCGATCTCAGCCGTCGGCTCTTCTTCGTCAAAATCCAGCTCCCGCATCGAGCCCATGCGGTCTTCGTTGTCGTCAATCGGTTCGGGCTGTGTAGCGCCGTAGGGACGTCGTGATTCAGTCATGGCCAATCCTCATACTGTGGGGCTTATAGTGTGTGGACAGGCATGGCCCACCAAGATTCAAGTAATTGCCCGCCGGCTATCTTTATGATCGGCGTGACCCGGACGGGCGGTCGTCTGTCAAAGCTGCGCATCATTCCTGAGGCTTTCCCTGATGAACGAACTACAAGACCTGCTTGATAACAACGAACGCTGGGCGGATGCGATCAAACAGGAAGATCCCGAATTCTTCGCCAAGCTCGCCCGCCAGCAGACCCCTGAATACCTGTGGATCGGTTGTTCCGACGCCCGCGTACCGGCCAACGAGATCGTCGGCATGCTGCCCGGTGATTTGTTCGTACACCGTAACGTCGCCAACGTGGTGCTGCACACCGACCTCAATTGCCTGTCGGTGATCCAGTACGCGGTCGATGTGCTCAAGGTCAAACATATCCTCGTCACCGGCCACTATGGCTGCGGCGGCGTGCGTGCCTCGATGCAGGACCGCCAGTTCGGCCTGATCGACGGCTGGCTGCGCACCATCCGCGATCTCTACTATGAAAACCGTGACGTGCTGGCCCAATTGCCGACTGAAGAGGAACGGGTGGACCGCATGTGCGAGCTGAACGTGATCCAGCAGGTGGCCAACGTCGGCCACACCAGCATTGTGCAAAACGCCTGGCACCGTGGGCAGAGCCTGTCGATCCATGGCTGCATCTACGGCATCAAGGATGGCCGCTGGAAGAGCTTGAACACCACCATCAGTGGCTTCGAGCAGTTGCCGCCACAGTATCGCCTGCGCCCGTTGGGCGAAGCTTAAGGTCGCTTGCGCATCCGCCAACGGGTCATGAACGCCTGTCCTTCGGCGTTCAACGGCTCCTGGCTGCCGGTGATCCAGCCTCGGCAGTTCAGCTCGCCGCAGTGGCAAGCGAACTGCCGGAACAACGCGTCCTCGGTACTCGCGTAGTCCAGGGTCAACGGGGCGCCTGCGGGGATGGGCTGTACGGTCCAGAGCTCCAGGTAGGTGGTGTCGAAAAACACATTGGGGTTGCAGGAGTGCCGCATCAGGCCGCAGAACCAACAGTCGTAGAGGTGGATGCGAGGTGACAGTTGCAACGTGTGCGGACGTCGCTCGCTCACGGCGTAACCGGAGACCTTGGCGATGCGCAGGCGGCTGTCAAAGGCTGTGCGAGCCTGGACACCGGCCTCGGTGCCATCGGTGGCTTGTACGACCTGGAAGTGCTCGGACGAGGGGTAGCCGTCTTTGATGAGCAGCGGCTTGAATGGGTACAGGCAGCCAGACACAGTGGTTTTAGCCTTATCCATGGCTTGAGTCTTCATAACTCTCCTTGGTGGGGCTGCCTCGACCTGCGGATGGAGTCTGACTGCCAGTCTTGCAGCGGATGGGCCCGCCTCAAGACTCGCTGAACATGGATCTGATTTCTACTGTCAACCTTGACAGTAGAAATCGGATTTTTTGGGCGCTCTACAGCGCCGGGGCGGTGAGCGCAGGGGCAGGCGCTGCGTTTTTCAGCTGTTTGAGCTGCGCTTTGATCGCGGGCGTGGCGCATTTGGCATTCGCTTGTTCCGGGGTCAGGTTGCGCACCGAGGAGTAGAACAACTCACAGGTCTGCTCTTTGCGCGTGACCTGCCAGGTGTTCATGCAGGCCTTGAGCAGCACATTCGGATCGCTCGCCGGTTTCTGGCCCATTCCGGCCTGCCAGCAGGCGGCGCTCAAGTCCTGGCCCATCACTTTCAAGCCGGCGTCGTCGGCTTTCTGCTCGTTACCGTCATAGGTGTCCGGGCTGGCCGCGTACCAGATGTAGCTGGGGTGGTTGGCGCCCAGCACCGAGACGGTCTTGCCCGCGACAGGGCTGATCTGCGCCAGGCCCAATACACCCACGGTTTGCCCGTATTGTTGTTTGACCCAACTGCGCACCGGCGCGCCGAACGCGACCATTGGCAGCGAGCCGTTGGGGTGCAGGCTCAGTTCGCTGACCATGCGGGTCTGGTAGTCGGTGAAGTAGCCGTAGACGTTCTCCAGGTCCTTGCCCGCGTTGGACGGCGCGGCGATGGGCGCGATGTCGATGATGGTCTGGTAGGCCGGGGTTTCGGTGGCCGGCACGCCGTTATCGGTGAGCAGGCTGGCCCAGCGGTCGGTGGTGGCCGACTCCAGGTAATCCTGGGCCTGGGTCAGTGAATAATCCGGCGGGAAATGCAGCAACTCGATGCTCTTGCGGTTTTCCAGGGCCATGCCCAGCGGCAGGAACAGGTACCAGTTGTAGGCCCACTTGCCGTCGCTGTTGAGTTTGCTCGCGCCCTGGTAGGCCAGGTCAGCAGTATTAAGCAGCGCGCTCAGGGGCTGGCCGTAACTCTCAGGTACACCGCTGAAGGTCGCCGCGAGCTGCCCTTCATGGTTTTTGACGCTGACCTTGGCTCGGCTATAGCCGTCACGCTGCAAGCTTTGGTTGAGGTAGTGCTCGGCGGTCTGCTCCAGCGTCCATGGCCGAAAGCAGATCACATTGCAGTTATTGGGGTAAGCGAACAACTGGGTGACCCGTTGAGCGCTGCCCAGTGGTACTTCGATGTCGGCGTGTACGACCGCACTGGCCAGCAGTGCGGCCAGGGTGAAGGACAACCTGGTCGGTTTGAACATACTTGGTTCCTTGTCAGCGAAGGCCCGTCTGCGCGGGATGAAAGCCCACCTCCTCACAGTAGCGGTTGACCAGGAAAACCGCGTGCTAAATCGCCAGGCATGTCGCTATTGGATAAGCGTCCTACACGCTGAACTGCAACGCGTTACTCAAATCCCCCATGGGTTTCTGGCCTCGGGCAATCATGGCGTCATCGCGTTGCTTGAGCCCGTCCAGGGCCTCCAGCTGGAAGACCCGCGTAATCAAACGCAGGATCGATGCGGTGTCGTACACCGTATGGTCCACGGTGCCTTTGCGCGCGAAGGGCGAGACCACCAGCGCCGGGACGCGCGTGCCTGGGCCCCAACGGTCGCCTTTGGGCGGGGCGGCGTGGTCCCACCAGCCGCCGTTTTCATCGACGGTCACCACGACCACCATGTTTTTCCACTGCGGGCTTTCCTGCAGCACCTTTAAGGCGCGGGCGATATGGCGGTCGCCCGAGGCCACGTCGGCATAACCGGCGTGCATATTCAGGTTGCCCTGGGGCTTGTAGAAGCTCACGGCTGGCAGCTTGCCGGCCTGGGCATCGGCAAAGAATTTGTTGGTGCTCGACTCATCGCCCAAGCCGCCATCGCGCAGGCGCTTGTCACGCTCCGCACGGTTCTCGGGGCCTTGTTGCTTGAAATAGTTGAACGGCTGGTGGTGGTACTGGAAGTTTGGAATCTTCGGAATGCCACCCGAATCCTTGAACTGATCCAGCGTCGCCTGCCACGCCCCGGCGTACCAGGCCCAGTCGACGTTCTTTTTCGACAGCTTGTCGCCGATATGTTCGTGGGTTTGCGGCACCAGCACGTTGGGCAGGTCAGGCTTTGCGTAATCCGGGTTTTCCGGGTCACGAATCCAGGTCGGCCAGTAAGGTGGCGCCAGGGTGTTCACAGCGTAGCCGTCAGGGGTCAGCGCGCTGGGGCCGAACTGCGGCGCGCCGGTCATGGCGCTGGCCGGGGATTTATCCAGGGGCTTGAGACGCGTATCGGTCGGGTCATCGCTTTGCAGCGTGGCGATCTGCGCCTTGGCCACCGACTGCGCGGCATTCGGGTAAAACGGCGCGGTGGCGCTGATCAGGTATTGATGGTTGAGGAACGAGCCACCAAACGCACCCTGGAAGAAGTTATCGCAGAGCACAAACTCCTTGGCCACGTCCCACAGGCGCAGGGAATAACGGCTCTGGGCGTAATGGCCCATGACCAGGCCACCGGAGTCGGCCCAGGCGACGAAACCGTCGTTCTTGCCGCCGTTGATCTGCATCTGGTTCTGGTAGAACACGTGCCACAAGTCGCGGGTGACCAGGCTCAACGGCAGGTCTTCAGCGTTCGGGCCCTTGAGGGCGAACGGGGCGTTGGGCAGGTTTTCCTGGAATTGCACTTCGCTGGGGTAAGTCACCCCGTCCACGCTTTGCGGGCCCACTTGCAGCACACCGCCCCAGACGGGGGGCAGGGTGGTCAATAGGCTGCCGTCGCGGTCGCGTTGTTGTGTGTCGGTGGCAGAAAGCGCCGACAGCGGTTTCTCAACGCCAGGGAAGTCCGCAAACAGGTTGTTGAAGCTACGGTTCTCGGCGTAGATCACCACCACGGTCTTCACCTGGTCGTGCAAGGCCTTGTCCAGCTCCTGCGGTGTGAGCGGCCGCGCTGCTGGCTTGCCGGGCGCCTCACTGCTATTGCCGCAGGCACTCAAGGTCGCGCCGACCCCCAATACCGCCGCGCCCCCCAGGAAGCGCCGACGGCTGGTATCTACCGGCGGTTGGGCTGCGGAATCGGGGGCAGGGCGGTCTTCGTGATCGTCACTCATTGCGGGGAGTCCTTGCTGGCGAGTTGTTGCAAGATATTTCGCAGGACGGTAGCAATGCAATGTGACGGAACGAAGACAGCGTTTCGAGTCAGGCGATCACAACAGACGCAGTGCCAATTGGCTGCCGGCGCGCAGGTACTCTACCTGAGCCGTCACGGCATCCTTGACGATTGCCTCGCCGGTGTCGGTCAGGGTGGCTTTTTTTGCATCGATAACGCTGGTCTGCAGTAGTTGCATGGCCACATCCATGGCTTTCTGGAAGGCGGTTACGTTGTTATGCAGGCCAAATTCCTTGATGACAGCAGCCATGCGGCGATCGGCTTCGTCTCGCAGGGTCTTGTACTCGACGAACGATACGTTGTCGTCTTTGTAAATATCATCGAGCAACTGCTCCAGTGATTTGGATAAGGGGGTCATTCGGATTTTCCTTGGGCTATGTGAGAGGCATCCAAGGTTAATCAAAGGGGCTGGCAGGAGGAGTCAGGGTTGTCATCGTATCGAGTAGGACAACCCCTATGCACGTCATCAGAAACGCCGTGCCCTACGGCATCACCGGCGGTAAGTACTTCAAGGTCGTCCCCAGCGCCCACAGCAGGAACAGCACCAACGGTGTGTGCACCAGTAACTGTACAAACGAAAACCCGATCAAATCCCGCGCCTTCAACCCCAGCACGCCCAGCAACGGCAGCATATAGAACGGGTTGATCAGGTTCGGCAGTGCCTCGGCCGCGTTGTAGATCTGCACCGCCCAGCCCAGGTGGTATTGCAGGTCATTGGCGACCTGCATCACGTAAGGCGCTTCGATGATCCACTTACCGCCGCCCGATGGAATAAAGAAGCCCAGTACCGCCGAGTACACGCCCATCAGCAGGGCATAAGTGTCGTGGGAGGCGATGGAGGTGAAGAAGGTCGAGATATGGTGCGCCAGGGTCTGGCCGTCGCCGCCCTTGACCACGGTCATCAGCGCTGCAATCGAACCGTACAGCGGGAACTGGATCAGCACGCCGGTGGTGGTCGGCACTGCACGGGCCACCGCATCGAGGAAGCTGCGCGGGCGCCAGTGCAGCAGGGCGCCCACCATGATGAACAGGAAGTTATAGGTGTTCAGCCCCGAAATCGCGCTGATCGCCGGCTTGGTCGAGAACTCATGGAACAACCAGCCCGCCGCCAGCAATGCCAGCAGAATGGTCAGCAACGGGCTGTGTTCCAGCCATTCGCCGGGGCGAGTTGGTGGTTGCAGCTTGGGCAGGTTGAAGGCCGGGTCGACGCCACACGCCTTGGCGTCACGGGCGCTGTTCGGGCCGGGCGCGGTGGCGTAGGCGATGATCAGCGACACCACGATCAGCGCCAGCAACAGCACGCCGGATTGCCACAGGAAGATGGTGTCGGTAAACGGGATCACCCCGGTGATCGACAGGATCGACGGCGGCAAACTGGCCGGGTTGGCCTGCAATTGTGCGGCCGAAGATGACAGCCCCAAGGCCCACACCGCACCCAGGCCCAGATAGGCCGCCGCACCCGCAGCACGGTAGTCCATGCGCAAATCCGTACGCCGGGCCAGTGCACGCACCAGCAAACCGCCGAACACCAGGGACAGGCCCCAGTTGAGCAATGACGCCACCATGGAGATCAACGCGACCCACGCCACGGCGGAGCGGCCGTTTTTCGGGATGCGCGCCAGGCGGTCGATCAGCTTGACCGCCGGCGGCGAGCTGGCGACCACGTAACCACCGATCACCACGAAGGCCATCTGCATGGTGAACGGGATCAGGCTCCAGAACCCGTCGCCAAAGGCCTTGGCGGCTTCGGTCGGTGCGGCGCCCATGCCCAGGGTCGCCACGGCGACGATGATCACGGCGAGGGCGGCGAACACCCAGGAGTCGGGGAACCAGCGCTCGGCAAAGTTCGAGCAGCGCAGGGCAAATCGGGCATAGCGGCTTTCTTCGATAGCATCGGCCACGAGTCATACCTCTTGTAGTTATTATGGGGGCGGCAGTTTTCGCGCATGTTCCTCCACGGCCATTGATATGGGAATGCAGTTATCTTCATCGATCAATGAGGAAAACAAATATATCTGCCGCGATTGCCATCATCCGGCTCAGCTCATAACCTGCACGCCATTTTGTTTGTCTGCCGAGCCTCAACATGACTGCCACCTCTGTTCCACAGGCGCAGCGTTTTTCCCGTTCCGACTACAAAACCCTGGGCCTGGCCGCCTTGGGCGGAGCCTTGGAAATCTACGACTTCATTATTTTCGTGTTTTTTGCGCTGACCCTCAGCCAACTGTTCTTCCCGCCGGAAATGCCCGAGTGGCTGCGTCTGCTGCAAAGCTTCGGCATCTTCGTCACCGGCTACCTCGCGCGCCCACTGGGCGGCATCCTCATGGCGCACTTCGCCGATCATCTGGGACGCAAGCGCGTGTTCAGCCTGAGCATCCTGATGATGGCGTTGCCCTGTTTGCTGATCGGGATCATGCCCACCTACGCACAGATCGGCTACTTCGCACCGCTGATCCTGCTGGCGCTGCGTGTGCTGCAAGGCGCGGCGGTGGGCGGTGAAGTGCCGAGCGCCTGGACCTTCGTCGCCGAACACGCACCGCGCAACCATCGTGGCTACGCCTTGGGCTTCCTGCAAGCCGGCCTGACCTTCGGCTACCTGCTCGGTGCGCTGACTGCCACGCTGCTGGCGCAAGTCTTCACCCCGGCCGAAATTCTCGACTACGCCTGGCGTTTCCCCTTCCTGCTCGGCGGTGTGTTCGGCGTGATCGGCGTGTGGCTGCGGCGTTGGCTCAGCGAAACCCCGGTCTTCCTCGAAATGCAGGCCCGCCGCCAGGCCGCCGCCGAGATGCCGCTGCGCACCGTATTGCGTGACCATCGCGCCGTGCTGCTGCCGGCGATGATCCTCACCTGCGTGCTCACCTCCGCCGTGGTGGTACTGGTGGTCATCACCCCGACCATGATGCAGAAAACCTTCGGCATGAGCCCCAGCCACACCTTTGCCTTGAGCGCCCTGGGCATCGTCTTCCTGAATATCGGCTGCGTCCTCGCCGGCCTGCTGGTGGACCGCATTGGTGCCTGGCGCGCGGTACTGGTCTACAGCCTGCTGCTGCCGGTGGGTATTTTCGTGCTGTACGCCAGCCTGATCAGCGGCGGCATCTGGCTCGGCGCGGCGTATGCGCTGGCGGGCTTGAGTTGCGGGGTGGTCGGTGCGGTGCCATCGGTGATGGTCGGCCTGTTTCCGGCGCAGGTGCGGGTGTCGGGAATTTCCTTCACCTACAACATCGCCTATGCACTCTGGGCGAGTACCACGCCGCTGATGTTGATCGCGTTGATGCCGACCAGCCCATGGATTTGCGTGGGTTATTGCGTGGTGATGGGCGCGGTGGGGGTGGCAAGTGTAGCGCTGTTTGGTAAGCGCCACACCTTGGCGGCCTGAAGGTCAGGACAAGAAGTGCCACAGCACCAGCGTACCGACCAGGCCGACGACCGAAACAATCGTCTGCAACACCGACCACACCCAAATCGTCTGCTTCAGTTGCAAGCCAAAGTACTCGCGCACCATCCAGAACCCGGCATCGTTGACGTGGCAGAAGAACACCGAGCCGGCGCCGATCGCCAGCGCCACCAGTGAGCTTTGCGTCGCCGCCAACCCGGCCATCATCGGTGCGAGGATGCCGGCGGTCGTGGTGGTGGCGACCGTGGCCGAGCCGGTGGCCTGGCGCAGCGCCACGGCGATCAACCAGGCCAGCAGCAGGTACGGCATGTGCGCGCCTTCGGCGACTTTGCTGATGGTCTGGCTGACGCCGGCGTCGAGCAGGGTTTGCTTGAGGCCACCGCCGGCGCCGATGGTCAGCAGCAACACGGCGATAGGCGCAAGGGCCTTGCGCAGGGTGTTGCCGACTTCGGCGCGCGGCATGCCGGCGGCCCAGCCCAGGCAGATCACGGCGGCGATCACGGCCAGGCCGAGGGCGATCAGCGGTTCGCCGAGGAATTTCAGGGTCAGGCCCACGCTGCTTTCGGCCGGCAGCGCGACTTTGGCCAAGGTGCTCCCGAGCATCAAAATCACCGGCAACAGAATGATCAGCAATGACACGCTAAAGCTAGGCTGGCGCGGTGCCTTGGGCGGGGCGCTGAACAGCGCGCCGATGTCGGCTGGCTCATCCACATGCAGGCGCTTGGACAGCCAGTTGCCATACAGCGGCCCGGCGAGGATCACCGCCGGCACCGCCAGGCAGAAGCCCAGCAACATGGTCAGGCCCAGGTCGGCGTGCAATGCGCCCACCGCAATCAGCGGCCCTGGGTGCGGTGGCATCAAGGCGTGCAAGGTGGTCATGCCCGCCAGCGCCGGGATGGCGATTTTCAACAGCGGCTGGTTCGAACGTTTGGCCATCACAAAGATGATCGGCACCATCATCACCAGGCCCACTTCGAAGAACAGCGGCAGGCCGATCACCATCGCCACCAGCGCCATCACCCACGGCAACGACTTGCCTTTGCCCAGCCCGAGCAGCGTGGTGGCGATGCGGTCGGCCGCGCCGGATTCCGCCATCAGCGCACCCAGCATCGAGCCCAGGGCGATGATGATCCCGGCTTCACCGAGGATCGCGCCAGCGCCTTTGCTGAAGGCCTTGGCCACCTCTTCCGCTGGCAGCCCAGCGCCGACCCCGGCGATAAAGGTGCCGATCAGGATCGACAGGAACGGCGGCAACTTGGTCGCGCTGATCAGCACGATGATGCTGGCGATGGCCAGCAGTACGCAGAGCATGAGACGGGTGTCGTGAACCATCCACGCGGCAGTCGATAACGCCAAGGCGGAACTCCTTATCGAACAGGTTGGGAAAATTGTTTCTTTTTGTTTCTTGTCCGAAAAGCATACCTGATAACGCCCGCCGCAGAGCCATTGCTGTCGGATTTGTAATCTTTGCTCCACCGCTCTGATAAGTCGCGAACGCTACATTCTCCCGGCTTTTACTTTATGGGCGTGGAACTCTCGTTATGGCAATTTCCGTTAGAAAGCTGGTGGGGGCGACGTTGTTGTGGGGAGCTGCCAGCATTGCCCAGGCACAAACCCTCACCCTCGACGCCGCCCTGCAAACCGCCTTCGCCAACAACCCCGACCTGGCGGCTGCGCAATGGGAAATCGAGATCGCCGAGGGCGGTCGCCAGCAGGCCGGGCTGATCCCCAATCCGGTGGCGTCGTGGGATGCCGAAGACACACGTCGCGATACGCGTACCACTACCCTCAAGCTAAGCCAAACCCTCGAGCTGGGCGGCAAGCGCGGTGCCCGCATTGACGTGGCGACGCGTGCCCAGGACGCTGCCGCACTGGCCTTGGAACAGCGCCGCAATACGCTGCGCGCCGAGGTGATCGACGGCTATTACGGTGCCCTGCGCGCCCAGGAACGTCTCGACCTGGCGCAACGCTCCCTGGCCTTGGCCGAGCGCGGGCTGGTGGTCGCCAACGGTCGTGTCACCGCCGGCAAATCCTCACCGGTGGAAGCCACGCGGGCCCAGGTGCAGTTGTCGCAGATCCGCCTCGAGTTCAACCGCGCGCACATGGGCCTCACCGACGCCTATCGCCGCCTGGCCGCCAGTACCGGCAGCGCGGCGACCGACTTCCAGGCCGTCGCCACGCCAAGCCACTCCACACCGCCGTTGCCCTCCGCCGCGCAACTGTTGGCGCGTCTTGAACAGACCGCCGAACTGCGCCTGGCCGAACTGCAGATCGTGCAGCACGAAGCCAGCGTAGGCCTGGAAAAAGCCCAGCGTATTCCCGACCTCGATGTATCGATTGGCAGCCAGTACGACGCCAGTGTGCGCGAGCGGGTGAACCTGGTCGGCGTGTCGATGCCGATTCCGTTGTTCAACCGCAACCAGGGCAACGTACTCGCCGCCACGCGCCGTGCCGATCAGGCCCGCGACCTGCGCAACGCTACCGAATTGCGCCTGCGTACCGAAACCCGCCAGGCCCTGGACCTGTGGCAAACCGCGAATACTGAAGTGCGCGCATTCAACCAGCAGATCCTGCCCGCCGCCCAAAGCGCGGTGGACAGCGCCACCCGCGGCTTCGAGATGGGCAAGTTCAACTTCCTCGACGTGCTCGACGCCCAGCGCACCCTGATCGCGGCGCGCACCCAATACCTTGCGGCCACCGCCCAGGCTACCGATGCCTGGCTGCGCATCGAACGGATTTACGGCGACCTCGCCCGGTTTTGATTTTTTCTGGAGTGCCTTATGAACAAACGACACGGCGTGGCGCTTGCCGTCGCCTTGGGCCTGATGCTGTCCGGCGTGGCCAATGCCGAGGAAGAAGAAGGCAAGCTTGAGCTGACTGAACAGCAAATCCAGGCCGCCGGTATCGAACTTGCCGAGGCCCAACCCCAGTCGATCAGCACACTGCTGACGCTGCCGGGGGAGGTGCGTTTCGACGAAGACCGCACCTCGCACATCGTCCCGCGCGCGGCCGGTGTGGTGGAGTCGGTGAAGGTCAATCTGGGCCAGGCAGTGAAGAAGGGCGAGCTGCTTGCGGTGATCGCCAGCCAGCAGATTTCCGACCAGCGCAGTGAGCTGGCAGCCAGCGAGCGCCGGGTTGAACTGGCGCGTATCACCTTCCAGCGTGAACGCCAGTTGTGGCAGGACAAGATCTCCGCCGAGCAGGATTACCTGCTGGCGCGCCAAACCCTGCAAGAAGCCGAAATTGCGCTGAACAATGCCCGCCAAAAGATGACCGCGCTCAGCGGCAACACCGTGCTGGTCGGTGGCAATCGTTACGAGCTGCGGGCGCCGTTCGCAGGTGTAGTGGTGGAAAAACACCTCGGCGTCGGCGAGGTGGTGAGCGAGACCAGCAACGCCTTCACGCTTTCTGACCTGTCGCAGGTGTGGGTCACCTTTGGCGTATTTCCCAAGGATTTGAACAAGGTCCGACTCGGCAAACCGGTGAAGGTCAGCTCCACGGAAATGGGCACCGACGTGCTGGGCACCGTGGCTTATGTCGGCAATTTGCTCGGCGAGCAAACACGCACCGCCACCGTCCGCGTGACGGTGCCCAACCCCGATGACGCCTGGCGTCCAGGGCTGTTTGTCACCGTGCAACTGGCCACGGACACCTACCAGGCCAAGGTCACCGTGCCGCAAACGGCGATCCAGACCGTCGAGGAAAAACCGTCGGTATTCGTACGCACGCCAGACGGTTTTATCACCCGCCATCTCGAACTGGGCGCCAGTGAGAACGGCTACGTCGAAGTGCGCCAGGGCCTGGAGGCCGGTGCCCAGGTGGCCACCACCGGCAGCTTCATCCTCAAGTCCGAATTGGGCAAGGGCTCGGCCGAGCACGCCCATTGATCCTGCGAGTGATTTCTCATGTTTGAGCGCCTTATCCAATTCGCCATCGAGCAGCGCATCATCGTGCTGCTGGCGGTGCTGTTGATGGCCGGTGTCGGCATCGCCAGCTATCAGAAACTGCCCATCGACGCGGTGCCCGACATCACCAATGTGCAGGTGCAGATCAACTCGGCGGCGGCCGGTTTTTCGCCGCTGGAAACCGAGCAGCGCATTACCTTTCCCATCGAAACCGCGATGGCCGGCTTGCCGGGGCTGCAGCAGACCCGTTCGCTGTCACGCTCCGGCTTGTCCCAGGTGACGGTGATCTTCAAGGACGGCACTGACCTGTTCTTCGCCCGCCAGTTGGTCAACGAGCGCCTGCAGGTGGCCCGCGAGCAATTGCCTACGGGGATCGAAACCGCGATGGGGCCGATTTCCACCGGCCTCGGGGAAATTTTCCTGTGGACCGTGGAGGCCGAAGACGGCGCCCGCAAGGACGACGGCACGGCCTACACGCCGACCGACCTGCGGGTGATCCAGGACTGGATCATCAAGCCGCAGCTGCGCAACGTGCCCGGTGTGGCCGAGATCAACACCATCGGCGGCTTCGCCAAGGAATATCAGATCGCCCCCGACCCCAAGCGCCTGGCGGCCTACAACCTGACCTTGAATGATCTGGTCACGGCGCTGGAGCGCAACAACGCCAACGTCGGCGCCGGGTACATCGAGCGCAGCGGCGAGCAATTGTTGATCCGCGCGCCGGGGCAGGTGGCGTCCATCGACGACATCGCCAATATCGTCATCACCACGTCCGACGGCACGCCGATCCGTGTGCGCAATGTCGCCCAGGTCGAGATCGGCCGTGAGCTGCGTACCGGCGCCGCCACGGAAAACGGCCGCGAAGTGGTGCTGGGCACGGTGTTTATGTTGATCGGAGAAAACAGCCGCACCGTGTCCCAGGCGGTGGCTTCCAGGCTCGAACAAATCAACCGCTCGCTGCCCGACGGTGTAGTGGCGGTTACCGTCTACGACCGCACCAACCTCGTCGAAAAAGCCATTGCCACCGTGAAGAAAAACCTCTTCGAGGGTGCGCTGCTGGTGGTCGCGGTGCTGTTCCTGTTCCTCGGCAATATCCGCGCGGCGCTGATCACCGCGATGGTGATTCCCCTGGCGATGTTGTTCACCTTCACCGGCATGTTTACCCACAAAGTCAGCGCCAACCTGATGAGCCTCGGCGCGCTGGACTTCGGCATTATCGTCGACGGCGCGGTGGTGATCGTCGAGAACGCCATCCGCCGCCTGGCCCATGCGCAGCAGCGCCATGGTCGCTTGCTGACCCGCAGCGAGCGCCTGCACGAAGTGTTCGCGGCGGCCAAGGAAGCACGGCGTGCGCTGATCTTCGGGCAACTGATCATCATGGTCGTGTACCTGCCGATCTTCGCACTCACCGGAGTGGCCGGGAAGATGTTCCACCCCATGGCGTTTACCGTGGTGATCGCGCTGCTGGGGGCGATGATTTTGTCGGTGACCTTCGTGCCGGCGGCGATTGCGCTGTTCGTCACCGGCAAGGTCAAGGAAGAAGAAAACCTGGTGATGCGTACCGCACGCCGGGCCTATGCGCCGGTGCTGGACTGGGTGATGACCCGCCGGCCGCTGGTGTTCGGTCTGGCCGTGCTGACCATCGTCGCCTCGGGCGTGGTGGCCAGCCGCATGGGCAGTGAGTTTATCCCCAGCCTCAGTGAGGGCGACTTCGCCCAACAGGCCCTGCGCGTGCCCGGCACCAGCCTGACGCAATCGGTGCAGATGCAGCAGCAACTGGAAAAAACCTTGATGGCCCAGGTGCCGGAAATCGAGCGGGTATTTGCACGTACCGGTACGGCGGAAATCGCCTCCGACCCGATGCCGCCGAATATTTCCGACAGCTACGTGATGCTTAAACCGAAGGCGCAGTGGCCGGACCCGAACAAATCCCGCGAAAGCCTGATCGCCGATATCCAACGCGCCAGTGCGATTGTGCCGGGCAGCGCGTACGAGTTGTCGCAACCGATCCAGCTGCGTTTCAACGAGCTGATTTCCGGGGTGCGCAGCGATGTCGCGGTGAAGGTGTTCGGCGACGACATGGCGGTGCTCAACACCACCGCCGCAGAAATTGCCGAGACCCTGCAAGGCCTCGATGGGGCTTCGGAGGTGAAGGTCGAACAGACTTCCGGCCTGCCGGTGCTGACCATCAATATCGACCGTGACAAGGCCGCGCGCTTCGGCCTGAATGTCGGCGATGTGCAGGACACCATTGCCGTTGCCGTCGGTGGGCGTCAGGCCGGTACCTTGTATGAAGGTGACCGGCGTTTCGACATGGTCGTGCGCTTGTCCGACGCGCTGCGTACTGACATCGATGGCTTGTCGCGGCTGCTGATTCCGGTGCCGGCGCTGGCCGGGAATGCGGCGGGGCAGTTGGGGTTTATTGCGTTGTCCCAGGTCGCCAGCCTGGACCTGGTGCTCGGCCCGAACCAGATCAGCCGCGAGAACGGCAAGCGCCTGGTGATCGTCAGTGCCAACGTGCGCGGACGGGATATTGGTTCGTTCGTGGAAGAGGCCGAGGCTGCGATTACGGCGCAAGTGAAAGTGCCAGCGGGTTACTGGACCACCTGGGGCGGTCAGTTCGAACAACTGAAGGAAGCCTCCGAGCGTTTGCAAATCGTGGTGCCGGTGGCGTTGCTGCTGGTGTTCGGGTTGTTGTTCATGATGTTCAACAACCTCAAGGACGGGCTGCTGGTGTTTACCGGGATTCCGTTCGCGTTGACCGGTGGGATCATGGCGCTGTGGCTGCGCGATATTCCGCTGTCGATCTCCGCCGGCGTGGGCTTTATCGCTTTGTCCGGCGTGGCGGTGCTCAACGGCCTGGTGATGATTGCCTTCATCCGCAACCTGCGCGAGGAAGGGCGTTCGCTGTCGGTGGCAATCAATGAGGGCGCGCTGACCCGCCTGCGTCCGGTATTGATGACCGCGCTGGTGGCCTCCCTGGGATTTATCCCCATGGCCCTGGCCACCGGCACCGGCGCCGAAGTGCAGCGTCCGTTGGCGACCGTGGTAATCGGCGGGATCATCTCTTCTACGTTGCTGACCTTGCTGGTGCTGCCGGCGTTGTACCAGTGGGCGCATCGCAAGGAAGAGGAAATACCAGGCTGAACCGTGTAAACCGGCCTGGTTGGCTGCTGACGTCGGCGTGCCCCTGATGCAGGTGCATGATCGACTGCACAATGGCCAGCCCCAGCCCGGTGCCACCTTCGGCGCGGGTGCGGCTGCTGTCGGCGCGGTAGAAACGTTCGAACAGATGCGGCAGGTGATGCGCTTCGATGCCCCGGCCGGGGTTGCCCACTGACAGTGCGACGCTCTGCTCGTAGGTTTCCACCAGCAACAACACGCTGGCGCCGCTGGGGGTATGGCGAATCGCGTTGGACAGCAGGTTGGAAATGGCGCGCTGGATCATCAGGCGATCGCCCGTCACCCAGGCGTCGCCGCGCAGGCTGAGAGTGATCTGCTTGTCCTCGGCACTCAAGGAGAACAATTCGATCACCCGCTGCGCTTCGTCACCTAACGACACGGCGGCAAATCCGGCCCGTGCCGCAGGGTGGCTGACCTGGGCCAGGAACAACATGTCGGAAACGATGCGCGACAGGCGCTCCATTTCTTCGGCGCAGGATTCCAGCCCGGCCTTGTATTCCTCCGAGGGCCGTTCGCGGGACAGGGTCACCTGGGCCTTGCCCATCAGGTTGGTCAACGGCGCGCGCAGTTCGTGGGCGAGGTCGTCGGAGAACTGCGACAACTGCTGTACCCCGGCATCGAGGCGGTTGAGCATCACGTTGAAGCCTTGGGCCAACTCGCCCAGTTCATTGGGCAGGTTATCCACGGACAGTCGATGGGTCAGGTCCTGGGTGGTGACTTGGGCCGCCACGTGGCTGAACTGCTTCAACGGCGCCAGCCCGCGTTGTACCAGCCACCAGGCGCCCATACCGATCAGGATCAACAGCAACGGCAGGGCGATCACCGTGGAGCGCAGGTAGGCGCTGAGCAGCGCTTCATCGTCGGAGCGGTCGAGCGACAGCAATACGCGCACATACTCGCCGCCGCGCAAGGGCATCACGTGGGTGGCGGTGAGGATGCGATTGTCGCGACCGTCTACCCAATTCATGTATGCCAAGGTTTTGCCGGCGGGCGCATCCAGCAACAACGGCTGCTGGGGTTTGGCGCCAACGCTGAGCAGCACGGGCGGGTCCGGCTGGACGCCGGTGATGGTCAGGTAAATGTTGTCGTGACCCATCACCAGGTCCAGCAGCGAATGTGGGCGGGCGGCGATATCCTGGGGTTTGAGGTCCTGGCGCAGGCTGTGTTCCAGTTGCTCCATCTTGTTTTCCAGACCCTTGCGCGCGAGGTTTTCCAGCTCGTGGGTCAGCGCCAGGTACGCCAGGGTGGCGAGCAACACCACCAGCCCCGCGCCCATCAGGCTGACCGTCAGCCCCAGGCGCATCGACAGGCTGCTGGTCCTCATTGGCGCGCTTCCAGCACATAACCCACGCCGCGAATGGTATGGATCAGCTTGACCTCGCTCTGGTCGTCGACCTTTCCGCGCAGGCGGCTGATGGAGACCTCGACCACATTGGTGTCGCAGTCGAAGTTCATGTCCCACACCAACGAGATGATCTGCGTGCGGGTCATCACTTCGCCAGCCTGGCGCATCAACACATGCAGCAGGGCGAACTCCTTGGTGGTCAGGTCGATGCGCCGGTCGCCGCGATAGGCGCGATGGCGGCGCGGGTCCAACTCCAGGTCCGAGACGCGTAGCACCTCCGGCAGCGGGATATGTTCGCTGCGCCGCAGCAAGGTGCGTACACGGGCCAGCAGTTCGGGGAATTCGAATGGCTTGACCAAGTAGTCATCGGCGCCCATGTCCAGGCCTTTGATCTTGTCGGCCAGGCGGCCGCGCGCGGTCAGCATCATCACGCGCTGGTTGCCGTCACGGCGCAGTTGCTCAAGTACTTCCCAGCCGTCGGTGTTGGGCAGGTTCACGTCGAGGATCACCAGTTCGTAGATGTGCTGCCGGGCCAGGTGCAGGCCGTCGATACCGCTGGCGGCGCAATCGACGACGTAGCCACTTTCGGTCAGGCCTTGCTGCAAGTAGTCGGCGGTTTTCTGCTCGTCCTCAACCACAAGGATACGCATGGGGATTTACCTTCAAGAAAAACGAAAGGAGATGACCTCATAGAGGCTTGAATGGGCTGTAGGAAAACTCTGGAGCCTGAAGTAGCTTTAGGGTCAAGCCGCGCCAGGCCGGTGCGACGATTCGTCACTGACCGTGCACACAAAAAAAACGCCCCGGCTGGGGCGTATAAAATTCATCTCTGTTCCAAAGGAGCTACACAAAAGCCGCAGAGATGAGATGTGTTCGATGCGCAGTATAAAAAGTGCAACTTAACGAGAAGGTGAGGCCGATATTACAGTTCTGACAGACTTCAACCTGTGAAGAGATGTAGGGCATCGGCAAGTGAATGTAAGCGCGTCTTAAAGAATCGCCAGTGGGTATTCGACAATGACGCGGACTTCTTCAAGGTCGGACTCAAATGAACTTGAGCGCACGGTGGCCTGGCGCAGTCGCAGCGATAAATCCTTCAAGTTGCCGCTTTGCACCACGTACTTGGCTTCGATATCCCGCTCCCAGCGGCGTTGGTCGGTGAGCGGATCGCCGGCGGCATCGCGGCGCATATACACCGCGTTGGCGTTGCTGTAGTCGGCGCCGGTGCCCTTGCCGTAACGGGCCATGAACGACAGGCCGGGAATGCCGAATGGCTGCATGTCCAGGTCGTAGCGCAGCATCCACGAGCGTTCCTTGGGCGAGTTGAAGTCGCTGTACTGGATCGAGTTGTTGAGGAAGATCGAGTCCGACTGGCGCAGGTAATCGAAGTCGTCATCGCCGTTGTTGCGCTGGTGCGACACAGCCAGGCTGTGGGCGCCGACCTTCACGCCGATCCGGGCGCTCCAGATGTTGTTATCGAATTCACCCAGCAGCTTTTTGCCTTCGTCCACAGCCTTGTAGTAGTTGATGTCGCCGAACAGCGAGACGTCTTCGTTCAGCGGGTAACTGGCGGCGCTGCCGACGTAGTATTGGTCCCAGGCGTCCTTCAGGCGGCTGCTGTACAGGCTCAGGCTCAGGTGTTTGTTCACGGTGTAGTCGCCGCCGAAGTAGCCGATCCAAGGTGAATCGACCGGGCCGGCGTAAAACGTTGCGAACCCTTTGTTCATGCCGCTTTCATTGGGTTGGCTCATGCCGCTCAGGCGCCCGCCCTGCAAGGTCAGGCCCTCCAGGCTGGTGTTCTGCAGGGTCACGCCACGGAAGCTTTCCGGCAACACCCGCGAATCGCCGTAGGCCACCACGGGGGTCAGTGGGAACACGTCGCCGGCCTTGATCACCGTGTCCAATACGCGCAATTTCGCCGCGCCGCCGACCTTGCTGTAGTTGTCTTCGGGATGGTTGTTGCTGTCCACCGGCAGCACGCCAAACGAGCCCTTGCCGCCGCTGCGGCCGGTACCCGAGTCGAGCTTCACGCCGACCATGGCGAAGGCGTCCAGGCCAAACCCGACGGTGCCTTGGGTAAAGCCGGATTCGAATTTACCGATCAGCCCTTGGGCCCAAGCTTCGGAATAGCCATTACCGGTGGGGCTGGACTGGCCCTTGCGGTCATCGCGGTTGAAGTAAAAATTGCGCGCCAGCACGTTCACGCTGCTGCCTTCGATAAACCCTTCAGGTTTGTCTTGCGCTGCCACGGCTGCCAGGGGGAATGTGGCGATCAGTGAAAGGGGAAGGGTGTAATAACGGATCCGCATGTTTCGCTCCTCGGTATTGGCAGTTATCAGCTTCTTATGGAGGCGGGCGTTCTTATTGATCTGGCCCGGGCTGATAGTTGCAAACCGTGGATAACGATTGGGTGGCGTGAACATTACAATTCTGGAAGCTCGCAGCCACCTAACAAATAAGTAATATTCCAGCGAACATGGTGTCAGGGTTCGTTCGTTAGTCTCGGCACTGAACTTTCAGTCGAGGAATATGTGATGAACTTTTCTACCGTAGGCTTGGGTGTATTAACGGCCGTCCTGTCATTCGGTGCATTGGCCGAAGGCGGAGGTGACCGGACCTTTGCCCTGATGATGGAACGCAATGAAAAAGCCATGGCCGCCTACGCCGAGAAAAACGGCAAACCGGCGCCCCAGGTCCAGGTGTATCGCTATGGCATGGACCTGGACATTGCCAAGGTGGTCAACGTGACGCCGCCGATCCGCGCATGCAATCCCGTGCCGTCGCGCATGACCTATGAAGACTCCAGCGGCAAGCTCACTACATTGGAATATCAAGTGATGGGCGTGTGCCGGAACAATGGCAGCTAAGGACGTGCAAACAACCTGGCAGGCTTGCGCTTGAGGTATCGTAAGTTTTTCGCATTAAGAGCCGATCCTCCATGAATCCGACCCACCGCCGCCCCGTTCCCTTGTCCAAGGCCTACCGTTTGCTCAACCACGGCCCAACCGTGCTGGTCAGTGCGGCCGACAACGGCCAGCGCAATATCATGGCGGCTGCCTGGGCCATGCCGCTGGATTTCGAACCGCCGAAAGTCGCCGTTGTGTTGGACAAGGCCACCTGGACTCGCCAACTGCTGGAAGGCGCCGGCACCTTCGTGCTGCAGGTGCCCTGTGCGGCCCAGGCCGACCTCGTGCAGACGGTCGGCAATACCACCGGCGCCGAGCGTGACAAGTTCGCTGCTTATGGCTTGCAAACCTTCAGCGGTGAACACACCGACGCGCCCTTGCTGGAAGGCTGCGTAGCGTGGCTGGAATGTCGCCTGCTGCCCGAGCCCCACAACCAGCAAACCTATGACCTGTTCCTCGGCGAAGTGGTCGCGGCCTATGCCGATGAGCGCGTGTTCAGCGAAGGTCACTGGCACTTCGAAGGGCATGATGAATTACGGACGTTGCATCATGTGGCGGGAGGGCATTTCCTGACCATCGGCGAGCCCATTGATGGACACTCGCTATAAGCCTGCCGGCGGCACCCTCAGCGCCCGAGCATCTTCACCCAACGCGACGGCGGCATACCGTAGGTGCTGCGAAATTGCCGAGTCATATGGCTCTGGTCGGTGAAGCCGGCGATCAGCGCGGCGTCCACCAGCGACTGTCCCTGCGCCAACAGGCTGCGCACCAGGTCCAGCCGGCGCATCGTCAGGTAGCGGTAGGGGCTGGTGCCGAACAGCACGCGAAAATCCCGCGACAATGCCCAGCGGTCGCGGCCGGCGTGATCAGCGATTTCATCCAGGGTGATGCTGCGGCCCAGGGCGCTGTGGATAAACTCGCGGGCGCGCTCGGCGGCGACGTAATCGAAAGCCTTGCGGCTGACGATGGCGCCAGCGGCGTTGCTCAACGCGTGGGCCAGGTCGAACATCGCGTCCTGTTCCTGCAACGGGTCAATCGGGTGATCGAGGTTCTGCAGCAGCACTTCGCTGGCACGGAACAGCCTTGGGTCAGTGGATAAACCACTGGGGATAAACGGCAACGGCTTGCCGCCGAGGATCTGCTGGATCAGCGACGGCTCCACGTAAATCATCCGGTACTTGAAACCCTCGTCACTGCCGGCGTGGCCGTCGTGGGTCTCATCGGGATGGAGCACCATGGTCGTGCCGGGCAGGCTGTGGATCATGTCGCCGCGATAGTGAAAACTCTGCACGCCAGACAAGGTACGCCCGATGGCGTAGGTGTCATGGCGATGCGGGTCGAACGCAAAACCTGCAAAGTACGCCTCGATACGGTCCAGGCCGCTGGCATGCGGGGCACGGTGCAGCCAGTCGAAGTTGCGGGTCGGTTTGCCCATGGCGGCTTGTCACAAGAAGAGATGGAAATACGTTAACCCAGTCTGCATCCCTTGTCTGCCGGGGTCTTGTACGATTGTGCAGGTGGTAGGCGAGGTCTATGCTCCTCGCTCGTGCCCTGCGTTGATGGAGCTGCCCAATGGAATTTATCAACCCCGCCTACGTGGCTCCCCTGGTCTCACTGGCCCTGCTGTGGGCGGTGGCAGTGGTGACACCCGGCCCCAACTTCTTCAACACGGCACAGCTGGCTGCCAGTTTTTCGCGCCGCCATGGCGTGGTGGCTTCGGCTGGCGTGTCCACCGGCACGATCATGTGGGGGCTGGCGGGTGGGCTGGGCATCAAGTCGCTGTTTACCGCTGCGCCCATGTTGTACCTGGCGTTCAAGATCATCGGCGGCTGCTACCTGATTTACCTGGGGCTGAAACTGTTCAAGCGCTCGGCACCGGCGATGGGCCAGAGCCTGTTGCCGGACGACGCGCGACGTTCGCTGTTTTCCGCCTGGCGCCTGGGGTTGCTGGGCAACCTGTCCAACCCCAAGGCCGCGTTGTTCGTCGCCACCATCTTTGCCTCCACCATGCCGCCGTCGCCGTCGCCGTCGCCGATGCTGCTGACCCTGGCGGTGATCACCATGGCCACCTTGTCGTTCAGCTGGTATTCCTGCGTGGCCCTGGTGTTTTCCAGTGCGCACATGGCCAACCTCTACAGCCGTTCGCGCAAATGGCTCGACCGTTTTGCCGGCGGTTGCTACGTGTTGTTTGGCACACATCTGGTAGCGAATCGCTGACCACCCGTGGTAAGAAGCCTTACTTTCAACAGTGAGGCCGGGTCATGAGCAAGGTGCGGGTAGGGATTATTTTTGGTGGTCGTTCGGCTGAGCACGAAGTCTCGTTGCAGTCGGCGCGCAATATTGTCGATGCACTCGACCGCACACGCTTCGAGCCAGTCCTGATCGGCATCGACAAGGCCGGCCACTGGCACCTCAATGACACCTCGAACTTCCTGATCAACCAGGAAAACCCGGCGCTCATCGCCCTTAACCAATCCAACCGTGAACTGGCGGTGGTGCCCGGCAAGGCCAGCCAGCAAGTGGTGGAAACCGCCGGCCAAGGCGTGCTGGAACACATCGACGTGATCTTCCCCATCGTCCACGGCACCCTCGGCGAAGACGGCTGCCTGCAAGGCCTGCTGCGCATGGCTGACCTGCCTTTCGTCGGCTCCGACGTGCTCGGCTCGGCGGTGTGCATGGACAAGGACATCAGCAAACGCCTGCTGCGTGATGCCGGTATTGCCGTGACGCCGTTCATCACCCTGACCCGCAGCAACGCCGCACGTACGTCCTTTGAAACGGCGGTGAATAAACTCGGCCTGCCAATGTTCGTCAAACCGGCCAACCAGGGTTCTTCGGTGGGCGTGAGCAAGGTTGGCAACGAGGCTGAGTACCACGCCGCTGTCGAACTGGCCCTGGGCTTTGATCAAAAGGTGCTGGTGGAATCCGCCGTGCGCGGGCGCGAAATAGAATGCGCTGTGCTGGGTAACGAAAACCCGGTCGCCAGCGGCTGCGGCGAGATCGTGGTGAGCAGCGGCTTTTACTCCTACGACAGCAAATACATTGACGGCCAGGCGGCGCAAGTGGTGGTGCCGGCAGATATCAGCCATGAAGCCAGTGAGCGTATTCGCCGCTTGGCCCTCGAGGCGTTTGACGTGCTGGGTTGCGCGGGATTGGCGCGGGTCGATGTGTTCCTGACCGACGACGGCGAAGTGCTGATCAACGAAATCAACTCACTGCCCGGCTTCACCCGCATCAGCATGTACCCCAAGTTATGGCAGGCGGCGGGGATGAGCTATAGCGAGTTGGTGAGCCGGTTGATCGAGCTGGCGTTGGAGCGGCATGCGGGGCGTAAGGGGTTGAAGATCAGCCGTTGATCCTCAGGGAGTGGCCAGTAACGCCATCAGGCGTTACTGAGGACTTCCCGAAAAACGTCTGGTCTTATGGCCGCAATATGCAGCAGTGAGCGTGCTGCACCGGAGGGGGAACGACGCCCCTGTTCCCACTCTTGAAGGGTTCTTACCGAAACCCCCAAAAGCTCGGCAAATTTGGGTTGCGACAGTCCTGTCTTGCTTCTTGCTTCGGCAGCTTGAGTGATTTCGATCTGCTGCACGGCGCCGTAGCGTCCTGCTTTAACATCCTGAATAGCGCTCAGTAATTCTTCGCCGATATTGCGTTTGGCGTCACGTTCCTTCAGTTGTTTATCAGTGAGTGGCATGGTTCATCTCCTTCGCAATTTTGTACAGGATGTGCGCTGGAATATTCTCCGTAGCGCCCTTGCCGTAAATCAGTAGGGCTACTATTGCTCCGCAAGCCAATTGAGTGGTGTAGATGACTCGCACTGCCCCCCTTTTGCCCTGACCCTCCAAGCACCAGCGTACTTTTCGGCAACCGCCCGAGCCAGGAATAACATTCCCGGCATCGGGATGGCTGGCAAGAAACGCCATGAAAATACCCTTTTCATCTTCGCTCCAATAGTCAGGCCATAGTTTGCTGAACAATGGAGATTCTATGATCGTTAACACGAGAAATTCTACGTCTTTGACGTAGCCCCTGGCAAGAAAGTGCGGGCCAGAAAATCGCAGGTGAAAAGGCGCCGCTCAAGAGGGGGTTTATCGCAAAAAATGACATGGCATTTTGCGATCTGAAGACATGTCGAGGATTTGAGAAAGAGTGTTGTAGGCCTTCTCGTGTCAGTCTGTACGAGCAATCCACGAATAAATCAACGTCTTCGCTTCGTCCGGCTGATGCGTCCTTCTTCGGTAGCTGGCAAACGTCGGCGACGTGCAGTAGGTGCACACCTCGCTCACTTCGATCTGCTCACGCTTGACGCCCGCCGCTTGCAGCAACAACAACCCATACCCGCTCAAATCAAACCACGCACTGCCTGCTTGCCGTGCATGGGGCGGGGTAATTTCCGGGGACCGCAGCGGTGCTGGTTGCACGAAGCTCCACGGTGCCTGGGCGTGTTGCCACAGGTGCCCTTGGTCACTCTGGAAGTCGGCGATAAAGCCTTCGCTCACTTCATAACAGCACGGCTTGATCGATGGGCCGATAGCCACTTGCAGCTGGTCGGCTGCAATTCCCTCGGCAGCAAAACGCTGCATGACGTTGGCGATAATCCCGCGTTGCAGCCCCTTCCAGCCGCCATGGACTGCGGCCACCCGTTCGCCCGTTTTCGACGCGAACAGAATGGGCAGGCAATCTGCGGTGATCACCGCGATCGGGTGAGCGTGGTGCGTCAACACACCATCGGCCTCGATCGTATTGGCCACCTGGCCGGCCTGCCATTCAATCACCGAGGCGCTGTGGACTTGCTTGCAGATGAACACCTCATCCGGGCGTAGCGGGTCATCGATCGAACAGAAACCGTGGTCGATGCCAGGGATGGCAGCGAGATTTTCAGCCTGATGCAAGGGATCACCTCCGTTCAATAAAGTCAGTCGCCGAGCGCTTCGCCTTCACGCCGAGGATCGGCGCCACCGCTCAGCGACACCTTGCCCAGGGCGTCCCGCTTGAGCACGATGGCCTGGATACCGCTGGTCATGTCGATCTCGCTCAGCTCATGGCCCTTGTCCTTCAACACCTGCTTCAGGCCTGGGCTGAACAAGCCCGCCTCCAGCTCGGTTGCCCCATTGCGGCTGCCGAAATTGGGCAGGCCGATGGCGGCTTGCGGGTCGAGGTTCCAGTCGAGCATCGCCACCAGGGATTTGCTCACGTACTCGATGATTTGCGAGCCGCCCGGCGAACCGAGGGTGGCCAGCAACTCACCGCTCACGCGGTCGAACACCAGGGTCGGCGCCATGGCCGAGCGCGGGCGTTTGCCGGGTTGCACACGGTTGGCGACCGGCTGGCCGTTTTCTTCGGGGATGAATGAGAAGTCGGTCATCTGGTTATTGAGCAAGAAGCCCTGGACCATCACATGGGAACCGAACGCGGCTTCCACCGTGGTGGTCATCGACACGGCGCCGCCCTGGTCATCTACGGCGACGACTTGTGACGTGGAGATTCGCAGTGGCGAACGGTCTGGTGCGTACGCGACTTGAATGCCGGCCGGTCGGCCTGGCTTGGCGATGCCCATGCTGCGCTCGCCGATCAGCGTGGCACGCTGTGCCAGGTAGGTCGGGGCGACGAGGCCGGCAACCGGTACCGGCGTGAAGTCCGCATCGGCCACGTACAGCGCGCGGTCGGCAAAGGCCAGGCGACCGGCTTCGGCGATCAGGTGTACGGCCTCAGGCGTGGGCTCAAGCCCGGCAAGCGAGGCGCTTTTTATCGGTGTCATCGGTGCGATGGCCAGGTGCGGGGCGCGGGCTTCCAAGGCCTGCAATGTGCCGAGAATCTGCGCGACCGCAATCCCGCCTGAGGACGGCGGCGGCATGCCACAGACTTTCCAGCGTTTGTAATCGGTGCACAACGGCACGCGTTCCTTGGCGACATAGCCCTTGAGGTCCGCTTGAGTCAGGCTGCCCGCATTGCGGTTGCCCTGCACCTTGCGCGCAATCTCATCGGCAATCGGCCCGTGGTACAGGGCGTCCGGCCCTTCCTGGGCAATGCGCTTGAACACAGCGGCCAGCGCCGGGTTTTTCAACCGTGTACCGGTGGCTTTAGGCGTGCCATCGGCATTCAGGAAATAGGCCGCCATCTCCGGCGATTGCGCGATAAAGCGGTCTGCGGCGATCAGGCTGTGCAAGCGCGGCGAGATCGCGAAGCCCTGTTCCGATAAGCGAATCGCCGGTTCGAACAGCTTGGCCCATTGCAGGCGGCCGGTCTTCTTATGGGCCATTTCCAGGGCCCGCAGCACCCCTGGCGTGCCCACCGAGCGCCCGCCGATCTGCGCGTCGGTGAAGGCCATCGGCGTGCCGTCGGTGTTCAGGAACAACCGCTCGGTCGCGCCGGCCGGGGCCGTTTCGCGGCCGTCATAGGCGTGCACGCTTTTCCCATCCCACAGCATGATGAACGCACCGCCGCCAATGCCGGAGGATTGTGGTTCCACCAGGGTCAACACCGCCTGCATCGCAATGGCGGCGTCAATCGCCGACCCGCCTTGGCGCAACATCTCGCGTCCGGCCTCGGCCGCCAGCGGGTTGGCGGCGGCGGCCATATGGCGCTCGGCATGACGAGTGCCGAGGTCGGTGCGATAGCCCGAGCCCAACTCCGGCGCCGGTGGCTGTTCGTTGACCGGGGTGTGGCAGGCAGCCAGGGTAAGGGCTGCCGCCATGAGCGACAGTAGGCGGCGGGAAATCGAAAACACGTGCTGAACTCCGTTCATTTTGAGAATGATCTGTTGTCCTTGGGTACTGCGGTTTACAGGTAAATCGTGCCTTGCATGTACAGCACCGCCTTGCCGGAAATAATCACGCGGTCGCCCTGCAGCTCGCAGTGCAACTGGCCCTTGCGCTGGCCCCCTTGCTCGGCCGTCAAGCGCGACTTGCCCAGGCGCTCGGCCCAGAATGGCGCCAGCGAGGTGTGCGCGGACCCGGTGACAGGGTCTTCATTGATCCCCACATTCGGCCCGAACCAGCGCGAAATGAAATCAAACCGGGTGCTCTTGGCGGTGACTGCAATCCCGCGCTTGGGCAGGCCCTTGAGCTGCGCAAAGTCAGGCGTCAGCGCGGCGACCTGGGCTTCGTCGTCCACCAGCACGATGTAGTCATCGGTGCCGAACACGTCGGCGCGCTCGATCCCCAGGGCACTCAACATTCCGGCGGGCGGTTCGCAGCGCTGTGGCTGCCGGGCGGGGAAATCCATCGCCAGTTCATCGCCATTGCGCGTCACCCGAAGCTCGCCGCTGCGGGTGGCAAAGCGCAGCACCTGTGGTGCGTCCGCCAGCGCGTGAATCAACACCCACGCCGTCGCCAGCGTGGCATGGCCGCACAGGTCGACTTCGACTTGCGGGGTAAACCAGCGCAACTCATAGAACCCATCGCGGGGCACGAAGTAGGCGGTTTCGGAGAGGTTGTTTTCGGCGGCGATATGCTGCAGTTGCTCATCGGGCAGCCACCCGGTGAGCGGGCATACCGCGGCAGGGTTGCCGCCGAAGACATGTTGGCTGAAGGCGTCGACTTGGTAGATGTCCAGTTTCACCGTGAAGCACTCCGTGTGTGGGGGAGGCTGGACACTAACAGTGGCAAGGGAGGGCGTCAAAAGCGGCCTAACCGAGGATAGGCCGACCCGTCGGGGGGCGTAAGAGCCGAGTGGCGGTGGCGCCTCAGCCCAGTCGCAACACCATAGCCCCGCCGGCAATGATGCACGCAGCCATGATACGGCGGCGGGTCAGTCGCTCCTTGAGCACCAGCGCCGAGATTACCACGCCAAACAGAATCGACGTCTCCCGGAGCGCTGAGACCGTGGCGATCGGTGCTGCCGTCATTGCCCAAAGCGCCAGGCCGTAGGACACGACGGTGCCGAAGCCACCGATAACGCCAGGGCGCCAGTGGCGCGCCAGGTAGCGGCAGAATTCACGCCGCCTGACGGCAACTGCCCACACGGCAAGCGCAATGCCGGTGAGCAGGAATATCCACAGCGTGTAGGCCGCCGGGGCGCCGGATTTGCGCACACCCACACCGTCGATAAGGGTGTAGCCGGCGATGACCGCCGCATTGACCAGCGCAAGGAGGATTCCTTTTCGCTGACCGGTGCCGGGGGCGGCAGCCATGCTCAAAATGCCGATGCAGATGATGGCAATGCCGAGCCAGGCAAATGAGGACAGGGATTCGGACAACAGCCCTACGCTCGCTGTCGCCACCAGCAACGGCGCGGTGCCCCGCATGATCGGGTAGGTCTGGCTCATGTCGGCAATACGGTAGGTCGAGGCGACCAGCACGAAATACATCACCTGCAAAATCACCGACGCGCCGATGAAGGGCCAACTTTCCTTTGCCGGCAACGCCAGAAACGGAATGACCGCTGCTGCAATCAGCGATGCGATGGACGCGATCATGCACGTGGTCAGCAGCTTGTCGTCACCGCCCTTGACCACGGCATTCCAAGTGGCGTGCAACGCAGCGCCCAGCATGATGATTGCGAACACATCAAGGCTCATGAAGGGACATCCTGTTGGCTCAGTTCTGTATCCAGGGATGGGGGCTGCGAGTATGCCCCAGGCACTTTCTTCGAGGCATAAAAAAACGGCCTACCTTGCGGTAAGCCGTTTTTAGTACTTGGTGGCTACACAGGGACTTGAACCCCGGACCCCAGCATTATGAATGCTATGCTCTAACCAACTGAGCTATGTAGCCAAGTGGCGCGCATTATTCGCGTAGAACGGGAAAGCGTCAAGCATTTATTTTTAGTTTTTATCTACGCTTTCAATTGTTTAACGGAAACGACCGGGTTTGGCGACGAGTGGTTCCTGATTCACTTCTTCAGTGAAGGGACGCCCGGGTGGCCGTTAACTCCCTGACGGGAGAGTCTTCCTTCTCGAAAAATGATGTTCGGTGCCGGCCGGATCGGTGCAGTGCTGCTGGGGCACTTGGAGTGCTGTTCACGGCTCGCACGCAAAGGTCTGATTCGGTTGGGCAGATATCCCTGCCGCCCAACGCTTGGCCAGCTAGCCGGGTTTACGGTCTAAACGGGTTCTGGGTGGCGCGCTTGAGCTGCTCGCGTGCCCGCGACAGTCGTGAACGAACGGTGCCGATAGGGATGTCCAATACGTCGGCCGTGTCCTGGTAGCTGCCGTCGGTTTCCAGCGAGGCATACATCGTCTTGCGCATTTCCGTCGGCAGGTGATCGATGGCGCTCAGGGTGTTCTCCAGGCGGCGGTTGATCTCAAACTCCCAATCCAGGTTGTTGTTTTCTTCCTGACCATGCCACAACGACTCATCAAACTCGCAATGCACGGGTTTGGCATACATGCGCCTGAAGTGATTGCGAATCAGGTTCTGTGCGATGCCGCACATCCAGGTGCTGAGTGACGCATTACCGCAGAAACGCTCGCGGTTGCGCCAGGCTTCCAGGTACGTGAGTTGCAGAAGATCATCCGCGTCTTCTGGGTTGAGTACGCGTTTGTGAATGAAACGTCGAAGTTTTTTTTGCTGGTCATCTGTCAGGTGAAGCATGAATTGAGGCGAGCTGCCAACGAGGTGAGCTATAGCTTCAATAGGGAGATTCATGTTTTTTTTCCTTAGGGTAGACGCAGTCGAACGGGTGTCGACAGGACCCTTTAGCACTCCCTGTGCCAAGCTTAAAAAACACATAAGTTCATGATTTATATATATAAATATTTTTAGTTGGTGCATTTTTGCGCAGTGACTTGCACGGAGCGCCGAGGGCTTTTGCAAGTTTTTTCAAATTTGTTGTGCGAGCGAATTTCGATGGAACCGTATGGGAGGGCGTTGCCACACAGGTACACACTCTTCCTGTACTGGCGTGTCCATGAAAGTTGAACCTCACAACGATGTGCAAGCAGTCCGCCCTTTGGATCAAGCAGTTGTTAGCCATACCTCAGCGCCTGCGTCCGCGAAGGGCGTTGATGAGCTTGCCGATCTGTTCAGCCAGGAGGTGACGTCAAACAGTCAGGAGTTGAAGAAGCGGAAGGTGGGGGTACGCGTGCCTCCAACCGAGCAGTTTTTGCAGCTTTATGATCAGTTGGGCTATCCGGCCCAGGCGACCCTGGCTTCCGTTTCACTACGCATCAGAATGCAATTGCTGCGCAGACCCAGTGTCGAAAAATTGCTGGCCCTGGCGGGAGGGGACCCGGCATGTGCGTATGTGGTGCTCAAGCATGTGGAGGCTCAGGCAGACAGCGAGGTACGTCAGTCCGAGGCCGCGTTGGCACGCGATGCCATTGCCAGGCTTGAAGTCCGTTTCAAAGGGCAAATCCAGGCAGGCCTGAACATTGCCGTGGCCTTGCAGGGGGCTGGGGTTGACCCGCAGGAACGCCAGGCGCTGCGTGTGCTGTATTACGCGAGCGTGGCCCCGCGCCAGTCCCTGACGACGATGATGCAGGCGTTGCTGGGTGTGTACGGTAGCGAGCGGCTTCACATTGGGCTCAATGCGATGAGTAAGGCTTTGGCGGATAACCTTGCGGTCCTGGAGACGTCAATGCCCACGCCGTTGTTGCGCACTTTGCTGCTGGGGCTGCAAAGCTGCAAGCAGTTGAGCACAGTGTTAGCGGGTTGCAGTGAGGTGATTAAGCGCTTGGGCATCGAGCATGACGCAGTAGGCCTGTTGCAGCGTGTGCTGGCGTACGCCGGCAGCGGCATCGAGACTACTGAGGCCCTGCGCCTGGGGAATGATCTGGGTGGTGGTCAGTCCCAGAAGCAACGGGGTGCCCTCCAAGTGCTTTACCCGTTGTTCCAGCAGTTGCCCTTGGCCTGGTGGTCTGACAGTCAAGTACGCCGGGAGACCCTGGCTCGGCTGGTGATCGTGGTGGATGAGCTGGACCGGCACTTGCGCGGGGGCACACGGTTTGCCCGCGGGCCGAGGACCATGACGTGACCGCTCTGTCGGCCATCAACCGTGTGCTGCTCAAAGTGGCACAGCGCGCCGAAGTATTGGGTGCCGTGGTGGTCATGGCCATCATCTTTATCTTTATCGTGCCGCTGCCCACCTGGCTGGTGGATATTCTGATCGCCCTCAATATTTGCATTTCGTGTCTGCTGATCGTTCTTGCACTTTACCTGCCGGGTCCCCTGGCGTTTTCGTCGTTCCCGTCGATCCTGTTGTTGACCACCATGTTTCGTCTGGCCCTGTCGATTGCAACCACGCGTCTGATCCTGCTGGAGCAAGACGCCGGTGACATCGTCGAAGCCTTCGGCAATTTTGTGGTCGGAGGCAATCTGGCGGTGGGGATGGTGATTTTCCTGATCCTGACATTGGTCAACTTCCTGGTGATCACCAAAGGCTCGGAACGGGTTGCCGAGGTCGCGGCGCGCTTCAGCCTGGATGCGATGCCAGGCAAGCAGATGTCCATCGACAGCGATTTGCGTGCCGGCCTGATTGACGGCACGCAAGCGCGGGACAAGCGCGAGCAGTTGTCTCGTGAGAGCCAATTGTTCGGCGCCATGGATGGGGCCATGAAGTTCGTCAAGGGAGACGCTATCGCGGGGTTGATCATCGTCGTGGTCAACCTGTTGGGTGGTTTCTCTACAGGCATGTTTCAGCACGGTTTGAGTGCTGCCGATTCGATGGCGTTGTATTCGGTGCTGACCATCGGCGATGGCCTGATTGCGCAGATTCCGGCGCTGCTGATCTCTCTGACTGCCGGCATGATCATCACCCGCGTGGCGCCGGAGGGACGCAAGGGTGTCAGTAACATGGGCGCCGAAATTGCACGGCAAATGACCAGCGAGCCCAAGAGCTGGATGATCGCTTCGGTGGGGATGCTCGCGTTTGCGATAGTGCCCGGTATGCCTACCGGGGTATTTGTCCTTATTTCGCTGATAACCGGCTCCCTCGGGTATTACCTGCTGCGCCAGCGTCAACGAGAAGCAGAGCCCGCGTCCGAAACGGCCGACGTCGTTCGTGCCGAAGATAACGGAAGCGAGGACTTGCGCGGGTTTGATCCGTCGCGCCCCTACCTGTTGCAGTTCTCCCCGGTTATGCGTGGGGCGCCTGAGATGACGGAGCTTATTCATGGGATTCGCCAGGTCCGAAATGCGTTGGTTACCAACATAGGCCTGACCCTGCCGCCATTCGAAGTCGAACTCGATGACGTGCTGGCCGGCGACGAAATGCGTTTCTGTGTGTATGAAGTGCCGATGGTCAAGGCATCGATTGTCAACCATCTGGCCGTTGAGCGTAACGCGTTGATGGTTGAACCTGAGCACGGAATGCCTGGGCTGGCTGAGCGTGATGAACAGCGTTGGGTCTGGCTGGCCCCGGATGATCCACTGCTCGATGACCCGCAATTGGAGCGCTTCACTGCGACAAGTCTGATCATCGAACGCATGAAGCAGGCCATGATGCTCAGCGCGCCGCAGTTCCTGGGGATCCAGGAGAGCAAGTCGATCCTCAGCTGGCTGGAGCACAACCAGCCGGAACTGGTGCAGGAACTGCAGCGAATCATGCCGCTGTCGCGCTTTTCGGCGGTGTTGCAACGCTTGGCCAGCGAAGGGGTGCCGCTGCGGGCCGTGCGGCTGATTGTCGAATCGCTGATCGAATATGGCCAGCATGAGCGTGAACCCGAAGCCCTGGCCGACTACGCGCGTATTGCGCTCAAGGCGCAGATTTTCCACCAGTACAGCGAGGCCGACGGCCTGCATGCCTGGCTGCTGTCACCGCAAACTGAAAACGTCCTGCGCGAGGCACTGCGCCAGACCCAGACCGGGGTGTTTTTCGCGCTTGACGACGACCACAGCGCTGCGTTGATCAACCTGCTCAACCAGGCCTTTCCCTTGCGGGCCAAGACCAAGAGTGTGCTGTTGGTCGCGCAGGACCTGCGTAGCCCCCTGCGTACCTTGCTGCTGGAAGAGTTCAATCATGTCCCGGTGCTGTCGTTTGCCGAGTTGGGAAGCTCCGCGAAGGTCAAAGTGCTGGGGCGCATTGACCTGGGGCAGGACGAACTGATGCGTGGTGCGGCGGCATGAGCATTTGGCCATGGCCAGCGTGGAGGTTTCGATGATGTTTGAGCTGAGGGTGCTTGATGGTCTGCGCCAGGGCGCCGCGTTGCCGTTGTTTGGGGAGCAGTGGAGCATTGGCGCTCACCCGGAAGCAGACCTGGTGTTGAATGACCCGGGAGTCGTCGAGCAGCATGCGCGCCTGCAGTTTATCTGCGCCAACTGGTTAGTGCAGGCCGAAGCCGGGCTGTTGCGAGACGCCGAAGGCCGGGTACTGGCGCAGATCACTAGCCTGGCGCTGAACACAACGTTTTCACTGGGGGGGGTGCGTCTGTGCGTCACCTTGGCGGAGCAGCCCTGGCCCCAGCAGCTGGTCGCCCCTGAGGCGGTATCGCCGCCAACGCCCCATGAATCTGCGCAAACGATGACGTTATCGTCAATCTCGCACTTGCAGCAAAAGCGCCTCATCAGCCTGGTGTTGGTGGTAACGGCAATCCTTGTGGGAGTGGGCATGATCTCCACAGAGGAGCGTGAGGTACAGGCTTCTCTGATACCGCCCGTGGTTCAGAAGCAGGAATTGGCCTCGTCTTTTGAGGTCCGCCAGCAGTTGTTGAAGATGCTCAAGGAGCGTGAGTTGAGTCAGCGGGTGACCTTGCAACTGATTAATGACCAGGTCGCGCTCAGTGGGGATGTCTCCCAGGACGAGGTGGAACTGGTAGCGCGCATGCTCAGCCGTTTTGGTGAGCAATTTCACAGCACGGTGCCGGTGATCAGCCGTGTGCGTGTGCACAATCGCGAACTGCCGTTCAGGATTGTGCAGATCGTCGGCGGACCGAACGGCCATGTGGTGCTGGAAGAGGGCGGCCGACTGTTTTTGGGGGACGAAGTGGAGGGGCTGCGACTGGTGCTGATCGAAAACGGCAAGGTGGTCTTCGAGGGTGAACAGCGTTACGAGGTGCACTGGTGAGTGCAGAGCTGCAAGCCCGTCTCCAGGCCTGGCAGCAGCGCCAGGCCCAGTCACTGGCCAGCTTTGCGCCGGTGACGATGCGCGGCCGAATCCAGCGCGTAAACGGCATGCTGCTGCAGTGCCGGTTGCCCCAGGCGCGTATCGGTGACTTGTGTCAGGTGGAAAAAAAACCGGGCGACTACATGCTCGCCGAGATCATCGGCTTCGATCAGCAGGACGCGGTGCTCAGTGCCCTGGGTAATTTGGAGGGCGTGGGCGTCGGTGCCGGGGTGGAGCGCCTTGGGGTATCGCATCGCGTGCAGGTCAGCGAGGCACTGTTGGGTCAGGTGCTGGATGGTTTCGGACGGTCGATTACGGGGCAGGGCGTGAGTGCGTTTGTCGAGGCTGACCTGCCGGATACCAGCGCGGTGTTGTGTGAAGCACCGTTGCCCACCGATCGGCCGCGGATCAACCGAGCGCTGGCCACAGGCGTGCGTTCGATCGATGGGTTGCTGACACTCGGCGAGGGTCAGCGTGTGGGTCTGTTCGCCGGCGCCGGCTGCGGCAAGACCACCTTGCTGGCCGAGATCGCTCGTAACGTCGAGTGCGATGTCATCGTGTTCGGCCTGATCGGCGAGCGGGGGCGGGAGCTGCGTGAGTTTCTCGACCATGAGCTGGATGAACAGCTGCGCGCCAAAGCAGTGCTGGTGTGTGCCACCTCCGACCGATCCAGCATGGAGCGCGCCCGTGCCGCGTTCACGGCCACCGCCTTGGCGGAAGGGTTTCGGCGCAAGGGGAAACGGGTATTGCTGTTGATTGACTCCCTGACCCGCTTCGCCAGGGCCCAGCGCGAAATCGGCCTGGCCGCCGGCGAACCCTTGGGGCGCGGAGGTTTGCCGCCGTCGGTCTACAGCCTGTTACCACGGCTGGTGGAGCGTGCCGGGTTGACGCGTGACGGCGTGATCACGGCGATCTATACGGTGCTGATTGAGCAGGACTCCATGAACGATCCGGTAGCCGATGAGGTTCGCTCGCTGCTCGATGGGCATATCGTGCTGTCACGCAAATTGGCCGAGCGTGGGCACTACCCGGCGGTGGATGTGTTGGCGAGCCTTTCACGGATCTTGAGCAACGTCGCAGAGCCTGCGGATATCCAGGCGGGTACGGCGTTGCGACGTTTGTTGTCGGCGTATCAGCAGATTGAGCTGATGCTCAAGCTGGGGGAGTACCAACCCGGCAGCGATGCCCTGACCGATTTGGCGGTAGACAGTCGTCAGGCGATCGATGGTTTCCTGCGCCAGGACCTGCGTGAGCCGACGCCGATGTTGACGACGCTGGAGCAGCTTAAGGATCTGACGTCCCATGTCCCATTCTGATGTGCTTCTCGGTGAGGTCGAGACGCTGCGGCGCCTGCGCAGGCATCGAGCAGACCGGGCCGAGCGCGCGCTGCGTGAGGCGAAGCGCGCCCAGCAGAGCCTGCTCGCACACATCCAGCAGGCAAAGGATGCGCTTGAGCAGACTCAGCAGGAGGAGGCCAGACAAAGTGCTCAATTGCTCAGCCAGCACCAAGGCCAGGTTTTGACCCTGAAGGCCTTGAAGTCCTGGGGCGCGCAGGAGCGCTCCCTATGTGCCAGTACCCAGCGGGAGCTGAACCAGCTGGAGGCATTGCGCAGCCAGCAGGGTGAAAGGGACAGCCGTGTTGGCAGCGCCCAGAAACAGGTTACCGAGTGCCTCCGGCAGGTGGAAAAACTTCAGGAGTTATCCCTTTTACTTGCTCAGGAGCCGATATGACCCAGGTTTCAAATAAACCCACTGACGGGCCGCGCCGGCGTGAGCCGCAGGATGAGCGTGAGCGGGGGGCCACGGGAGGAGTGTCCATGGAATTCGGGAGATTATTCGCTCAGCTGTATACAGAAGACGTTGGCGGCGCTGGGGCGGGGGCTTCCTTATCGGGCAAGAAGGCGTCGGCCGGTATAACCCTGATCGAGGCACTTGCCGAACAACTGGCGCCTCGTGTACAGGCCGCTTCGCAGTGGCCGTTGCAGGCGGTGTTGTACTTGCCCCGGCTGGGACGGATCAACGCCAGCGTGCGCCGTGAACAGGGCGCCTGGGCGATCGAGCTGGAGGCGGAACAGAACGAGACGGCGCGTTGGCTCAACGGTGTACGCCAACAGTGTGAGGATCGATTCGCAGGAGCGCTGGGGCTGCCAGTGAGCCTGCGTCTGCCCTGCGTCGGTTGCGCATGCTGATGCCGCTGCTGACATTTCCCTTGATTAATGGCGATACAGTTGCCGCACGCCGTCGACTGGGGCGCGGCTTGCGCTTGCCGTTTCAGGTCGCCGGGCAGGACGGCGAGTTGCTGCTTGAGCCCGGGCGTGCCCCTGACGGGGGCCAGGCGGTCTGCTTTGAGACGGAGTGTGGCGTCCTGGCGTTGGCTGAAGCAGGGCCTTTGCTCAGTCTGTTGGGCGAATGCCCGGTGACCCTGGCCCAGTCCGGCAACGATCCTGAATCGTGGTTCTGGGCGTTGTACCAGCACCACATGAGTCCCCAGGTGCGGGCGCTGCTGGGCTATGTGCGCTTGCTGGAAACTGATCGACCCAAGGGGTTTGGCTGCCGGATCAACGTAACCCTGGGGTCGTCCCAAATCGAAGGGTACATGTGGCTGGCTCCCGAAAGCTTCCTGGCGTTGTGCGAGGCAGGACCCTGGCGCGCCACCGCTGCTGCGTTGCCGGCGTCGTTTCACCTGGCAATTGCCGTGACACTGGGGCGCGTTCCGTTACAGATTGCGCAGGCGCGCAACCTGCGCACCGGTGATGTGCTGCTACTTGGCCCGAGTTTTTTTTCAGTCCGGGGCAACGGCTACGTGCAGCTTGGCGGGCAGCGGTTGCATGGCTGCATTGACGATGACACCGGACCGTTGTGTCTGACGCTTACTTCTATCGAGGACACGTCCGTGGACGAAGATTTTGCAGTACCCCATCACTCGGGGCCTGAGGATGATAAACCTGTGGAGGATGTATTTGGCCCTGAGCCATTCGATGAGTTGAGCATGGCGCTGAATGTGCGATGTGGAACGCTGAGTCTTACCCTTGGGGAGTTGCGTAACCTCTCGCCCGGCACGGTACTGGGTATTGCCGGTTACGTTCCCGGCATGGCGGGTCTTTTTTACGGCGACCGGCCCATTGGCGAGGGGCAATTGGTAGAAGTTGACGGGCGCCTTGGTTTGCAGTTGTCTCGTGTGATGTTCGGCCGATGATCCTTCAAGGCTTAGACCCGATAGTTCTGGCGGTCATTCTGGCGACGTTGTCTTTGCTGCCCATGCTGTTGATCATCTGCACAGCGTTTTTGAAGATTGTCATTGTGCTGATGATTACCCGCAACGCCATCGGTGTGCAGCAGGTACCGCCAAGCATGGCCATCAACGCCATAGCGCTGGCGGCCACGCTGTTCATCATGGCACCAGTGGGTTACGAGATCGCCGAGAGCGTCAAGGTCTCGCCCCTGGACATGAGTAACGTGCAAATGTTTCTGCAGACGGGCAATGAGGCCATCAAACCGTTGCGTGCATTCATGCTGCGCAATGTGGATCCGGATGTACTGACGCATCTGCTGGATAACACCGCGCGCCTGTGGCCCGAGCAAATGGCGCAGGAGGTGCAACGCGAAGACCTTATCCTGCTGATTCCTGCGTTCGTGTTGTCGCAATTGCAGGAAGGGTTCGAGATCGGCTTCCTGATCTATATCCCCTTTATCGTGATCGACCTGATTGTCTCCAACCTGCTGCTGGCGCTGGGCATGCAAATGGTCTCGCCGATGACCATTTCCCTGCCGCTCAAATTGCTGTTGTTCGTGTTGGTGTCGGGCTGGTCGCGCTTGCTCGACAGCCTGTTCCTTTCCTATCTCTGAGTGGCGTATGGAACCGATCATGCTGTTCAAGCAAGGCATGCTGCTGGTGGTGGTGCTGTCGGCGCCACCGTTGATTGTCGCGGTGTTGGTGGGGGTGCTGACGTCCCTGGTGCAAGCGCTGATGCAGATACAAGACCAGACGCTACCCTTTGGCATCAAGCTGGTGGCGGTCGGGGTCACACTGATCCTGACCGGGCGTTGGATTGGCATGGAGTTGATTCAACTGATCAACATGACCTTCGAAATGATCGGCCGATCGGCCCTGAACTGAGGTCTCGCCTGTGCTGCTTTATCTCGACTACCTGCCAAGCCTGGTTATCGGCATGGCGCGTATCTACCCCTGTGGGATCCTGGTGGCGGCGTTCTGTTTCCAGCATATACGTGGCATGCCCAGGCACGTCCTTGTGATGGTCATGGCACTGATGCCCGCGCCGGGCATTCATGCGGCGTTGGAGGGCCAGGACTACTCCGCGCTGATACTCGGTGCGCTGATACTCAAGGAGGTGGCATTGGGGTTGCTGCTGGGCGTGTTGTTGGCGATGCCGTTCTGGCTGTTCGAATCGGTGGGCGCGCTGCTGGATAACCAGCGTGGAGCCTTGGCCGGAGGTCAGCTCAACCCTTCGCTGGGGCCGGATGCGACGCCGATTGGGCATATGTTCAAGCAACTGGCGATTTTTCTGTTGATGGCCACTCTGGGGTTAGGCGCGTTGACCCAGGTGATCTGGGACAGTTACCTGATCTGGCCGCCCACCGTGTGGTTTCCACTCCCGGCGCCTAATGGCATGAGCGTATTTCTCGGCCTGCTTGGCGACACCTTCACGCATATGATGCTCTACGCTGCGCCCTTTATCGCGGTGCTGCTGTTGCTGGAATTCGGCATCGCTCTGTTGGGGGTCTACAGTCAGCAGCTGCAGGTGAGTACGTTGGCGCCACCGGTCAAGTGCCTGGCAGGGATCGGTATTCTGCTGTTGTACTTTGCGCTGCTGCAGGACCTGATCGTTGGTCGTATGGGTCAGTTGAGTGACCTGAAGCATTCGCTGGGTCTTTTATTCAAGGCCCCGATGCCATGAGTGACTCGGGGGAAAAAAAGCACCCGGCGTCAGCCAAGAAGCTGCGTGACCAGCGCAAGAAAGGCCAGGTCGCTCAAAGTCAGGATGTGGCCAAGTTACTGGTGCTGACAGCCATCAGTGAGATCGCCTTGTTCACCGCCGATACCAGCTTGCAACGCTTCCAGCAATTGATGGTGCTGCCGATCTCACGCCTGAACCAGCCCTTTGTGCGGGCTCTGGAAGAAGTACTGTTTGAAGGGTTAGTGGTGTTTTTCTCATTCGGCCTGCTGATGGCCGGTGTGACGATTGCCACGAAACTGATCGCCAGTTGGATGCAGTTCGGATTGCTGTTTGCCCCCGAGACACTGAAACTCGATTTCAATCGCCTCAACCCGGTCAGCCAATTTAAGCAATTTTTTTCTGCCCAGTCGCTGATGAATCTGTTGATGAGCATCGCCAAAGCGTTTTTCTTGGGGCTGATTGTCTACGTAGTAGTCTGGCCGTCTCTGGGGACGTTGATCAACCTGGCAAACAGCGACCTGCAAAGTTATCTCCAGGCGTTGATTGCGCTGTTCCGCTACCTGCTGCATGCCTGTCTTGGGTTGTTACTGGTACTGGCCCTCATCGACTTTACGTTGCAGAAGCACTTCTTCGCCAAGCGCATGCGCATGACCCAGGTCGAACTCGTCAAAGAGTACAAGGACATGGAGGGCGACCCGCATGTGAAGGGCCAGCGCCGCGCGTTGGCGCATCAGTTGGCCCAGGAAGAACCGAAGGTCAAACTGCGCAAGCTGGAAGAGGCCGATATGCTGGTGGTCAACCCGACCCACTTTGCTGTCGCCCTGTATTACCGCCCCGGCGAGACGCCGCTTCCGCTGCTGGTCAGCAAAGGCACGGACGACGACGCCCGCCAGTTGATTGCGCAGGCGAAGGCTGCCGAGGTACCGGTCATCCAATGTGTATGGCTGGCCCGCTTGCTCTATACCAAAGCGTTGGGCACAAGCATTCCTCGCGAAACCCTGCAGGCTGTGGCTCTGATCTACCGCACCTTGCGTGAGCTCGATGATGAGGCCAAGCGCGAGACTCTGGAGTTGCCGGAGTTGGAGCGGCGCTGATCAACAGCTGGCGCGTGCGTCCAGGGCTTCGAGATTGGCCAGCGACAGCATCCGGCTGAGGGTTCTGTCGAGCGCTTCGTGCGATGCCGACAGCGCGTGCCAGATCACCAGGGCATTCTGAGCGTCGAGGTAGATAAAACAGCCGTCGAATAGCACGGCCAGCTCAAAGCGTCGTTCCAACACCCGCCGCAATTGCCCGGCTTGCAACGCTTCACGCGCGATGTGCAAGGCCAGGCCCGGACGCTTGCCGGCGTGCAGTGCACAGGCCTTGATACCAGGAGCGAGTGTCAGGTGAGCGGCAGCGCCACTCACCAGATTGTCCAGAAATACCTGGCGTTGATTGTCGGGCATTTCCTGGCGGCTCATCGTTCCAGCGATATAGTCTGGTAGTCTGCCCGTTCCCCGGATGGGCCAGGCTCGGCGCGCATCTGCGGTGGCCACCAGATCACCATTTTGTCCTTGCTCGATTGCGGGCGTGAGCAGGAATCGCCCTTGCAGGTGGGTGTGCAGCCGGCGACGAGCAGTGCCGTACCGATCAGGGTGACGCACAGTAAGCGGTGTTTCATGGCGTGGCCTTCTGAGTTGGAGTAATCAAGGAGGGACGGGGCACGCTGAGGTGTTCATCCTTCACCACCGGGCGCATGGCGATAAATACCTCGGCTTCTTCACCCGGCTTGAGCCAGGCACGCGGCCACACGCTGACGGCCAGGGTCTGCGAGTTGCTGCATTCCTTTTCATCGATACGCACGTGGCGGTTGAAGTTGTTGCGCAGTACCACCACTGCCACGTTGAACTCAGGGCCCGCATACCATTGGCTGCGCTCGGTGTTCAGCGTGAGCAAGTCGCGGGTACTGCACAATGTGTCCAGCCCCAGAGGTATCGGCGCCTCCTTGAAGGCCTTGGGCACTTGCCCGCTGACCAGGTGCGCCAGGGTACTGATGATATTGCTGCGCTTGATCTCGGGTTCGTGAGCGCTAAAGCGCCGCGCCAATGGTGCGAGGGCCGCCTGCAATTCGGCCTGTTCGGCTTGGGGCAGGTAGCGTGATGGGTCTGCTTGATCACCAATGACGCGCGGGGTGAGGATGAACAGGCGTTCACGCCGATTGTTCTGCCGTTCGGTCGAGGAGAAAAGCATATTGCCAAGCAGCGGGATATCGCCCAGCAGCGGCACTTTATTGCGCTTGTCGCTGCTTTCGGTGACGTGAAAACCACCGACCACCAGCGAACGCTTTTCCGCCATGACCGCCTGCGTGCTGACCTTGCCCCGGCGTACATCAAGATTGCCGGGGGTGAGGTTGGTTTCGTCGAAGTTGCCATCCTCAATATCCACCGCCAGATGAATCTGATGGCTGCCACGGCTGGTGATGACACGGGGGACAACCTGGAAACTGGTGCCCACGGTGACCGGTAAAATCGTTGCATTTTCCCGGCCGGGCGTCAGGTATTGGGTGCGATTGAAGTCGATGACTGCCGGTTGGTTTTCCAGCGTGAGTACGGAGGGGTTGGAGACCATGCTCGCGAGTCCCTGCGCTTCCAGTGCGCGTATATCCGCGTAGAAACGCTCGCGGTTTTCAATCGATACCTGCGACGAGGTACCCGGTGCCATATTGACGCCGCCGCGGAACCGGCTGTTTTGAAACCCCCAATTCACCCCAAACTCGCGCAATTGCGTGCGCTCGATATCGAGAATGATCGCGTCGATTTCCACCAGCTTGCGCGCGACATCGAGTTGAGTGATCAGGTCGCGGTACATGGCCTGACGGTCCGGCAGGTCATAGATCAGTACAGCGTTATTGCGCACATCGGCTTCGACGCGAATCCTGTTGGTCGAGGTCGGAGCTCGCGGGGTGATTGTGTGAGGTGCGTCCATCTGCCCGGCATTAGCGTTTGCACCCAGCATCTGCCCCAGTAAAGGGGTGTTCAATCGGGAGGAGGGCGGCATGAGGGGCGCGGGATTTGATGTGGAGCGTTGGTTCAGCCTGTCGAGGGTCGAGTTGGCGCGCGGCTCCAGCAACCCTTGTAGAATGCTGGCCACACCCGGAATCGTGAGCTTCTCGCCGCGATAATCCACTTGGCGGTCCGTTGCATTGGCGAACTTAAGCGGGAAACTCAGCACACTCTGTTTTTCATCCAATGAGCGGCGCTGGCTGCTGAACTTTTTGATCTGTTCGATATAGTGTCGAGGGCCCGAAACGAGCACAACACCGTCCTCGGGCAACTCACCCCAACCGAAGCGGCTATCGAGCAGGCCGATATCGGTGAGCGCTCGCTTAAGGTCGGCAATAGCCTCGGCCGAGACCTCCAGGCGCGCTGACTGTTGCTGGTCCAGCGTGCTGATATAGAGGGTGTTGTTGTACAGGTACCACTGGAAACGGTGTTCTACCCCCAACCGGTCGAGCATCGACTGCGGGGTATGGGCGCGTATCTTGCCATTGACGTTGCCTTCCAGCAGGCCCTCGACTTGCAGTTGTGTACCAAAGGTCTGGGCGAAATCCTCGAGCACTTGCCGCAGGGGCTTATGTTCGGCTTCATATGCGTACGCGGTGTTTTTCCATTCGGGGGGGGTGGCGGCCAATGTGTTTCCCGCTGGAATCAGCAGGCAGGAAAACAAGGCCATGGTGTGCCAGTGGGCTCTTTTCGATGAGTCGCCAGGCGAATCAAGGCGCAAGCGGATGCGCTTGTTGGGCGTTTTATACATAGACAATTCTCTGGTTATAACGAGAGTGAACGTAGCGACGTGGGTTTGATATTTCGGGCTGGTCGAGCAAGACGCGCGGCGATGGCGCGCCAGGTATCGCGCTGGTTGAGCAGGTTTTCGAGACAACCGTGTACGTGCGCTTCGGCGTCCGCAGCGTGCAGGGTTTGAATCAGCCAGAGCGCACCGCTGTCAGCTTTCTGAGCCAATGTGCCCTGGAAATGATTCAGGCTGGCGGCGCCCAGGCGCAGCCAGTTTTGCAAGGCCGTATTATCGGAACGGGCGCAGGTCAGTTGAGCCCCTAATAGAACGGTATCTCCCTGGCGTGTCAGCGTGATTTCGTCGTCACCTTCAATCAGCGTGATCTGTTCTTTTGCACCGCTCAACCATTCACCGACGAGATCTTTCATTTACTGAAAGCTTTCCAGGGTTGTTTTGAGCATCTGATTGACCGTTTTACCGTGTTCGTTATAGAGCTCTTGGGTGACTAACTGGCGTTTCACCAGATCATGGAATAATTCGCTGTCCCCGGCTTCCAAACTTTCTTCAAATTGTGCTTTATATTGCTTGTAAGCAGCTGCCTTATTTCTTGCCAGTGATTCGCTCTGATCTTTGAAAAAATCCATGATCTTTCCTTTAAGTTCTATTGTTTAAGTGTGTATTTAAGCAATTAGCTCTGAGTGCTGAACATAAATAAAGTCTCTGGCCGCGTAGGATTAGATCTCGATCCTATACTCTTTCCTTTGTTTGAAAAAAGTGTCGAGCAAGGCGTTCCAGCTGATACGAAAATCACCCTCGTCTGTCTTTAAAACCAGCGCTTGGGGAGGAATAGTTTCGTCGGTGTTGAGCGTCCAAAAGGTGCTCTTGTGATTATTGAGCTGCTGTTTTATGTTCTCAAAATCATGAGGGTGGCAGAGCAGTGTTGCGTTGATCTCTTGGACCTGGCTCTCCAGCAATTGCTTGAGTAGGGCGGCCAGTCTTTGCGGGGCTACCGTTTCATCAAGCAGACGACGAATTGCCTGGTTGGTGATGGACGTTGCGTAGTGTTCAACGTTGTCGCACATCGCTTGTCGGTCGAGTTCCCACTGCTTGAGTTGGGCGTCGGCGCGTTGCCAGATCTCTAGTGAGGCCTCTTCCAGCAATGCCTCGCATTGTTTCTTTGCTCGCTTTATCAAGTCATCGGCCTGGTGACTGGCATGGCTCAAGAGTTGGTTGGCCTGTTCCCAATTTTCAAGCTCTTCGCGCAGGATAAGGCTGCATCGCACGCCAGGCGTGCCCTTGGGCAACTCAATGGTGTGTTGGCATAACATCGCTGCTGTCCTCACTCACGCGAAGCAGGGGCGTGCTGTCGCTCGCCGTCGTCGTAACGCGCCAGACGACTGCCTGCCAGAGTGTGTTCAATCGGCTGTTTGCGTTTTCCAGTGGGGCGCTGGCTCTTTCAGTCTCGCGCACGCGTTGACGGGGGAAGCGCAGTCGAAGGCGCTGCCAGATAGCGGGTTCAACCCAGCTATGGAGCAGTCGCAGCGGATCGGCATGAGGTGGCAGCATGCCAGGAGGCAGCGCCTTCGAGAGACGTATGCACCACAGGTGATGACTTTCGTTCAAGGGGGACACGGCTGCGGGATTGAAGGTGTCGTGAACCAATGTTAGCACCAGGTTGAGTTGTTCCGTCGAGCTCAGGGCCAAGCGCAGGACGGTAGGGTGAGGTGCAGCAGGAAGGCTCGCGGTAACCCCTGTGAGGCTGTCAGGCGCTGACCTCCGACGATTAAAAAGCGCTTCAATCGCAGGGTACTCGGCGCCTTTCCAGTCTGCGTGGGCAGACTTCCAGGGAAATACCCACCATTGTGCCCAGGCCAAGTGTTCACGCGTGGGATGATCCGGGCTAAGCGCCATGAATTGAACCCGTTGAATCGCCTGCCAAGGCCGACCCTTGATGCACTGGTTTACGCTGATTGCGCAGGAACAGTGTGGCTACCACGGCCGATACCAGGCCGAGCAGTACAGCGATGAAGGTGATTCGCCAGAATCCGAGATCCTCGCTGGGCACCAGGAACGGGCCGAAATACACCAGGCGCTGTTGTTCCTGATAGGTGGTGGCAGGTACGAATATCACGGTGAGCTTTTGCGGGTTATCCACCGCTGTAGTCATGCCTGGGATACTGCTCGCCACCATTCTGCGAACCCGTGCGCGGATGTTATCGGGGTCCAGGCGTGGGTCATGTTTGATAAATACAGATGCGGATGCGGGCTGGACCGGCTCTCCTGGCGCGATGCGTTCCGGCAGCACCACGTGCACGCGTGCGACGATCACGCCGTCGATGTTGGAGAGGGTGGCCTCGAGCTCCTGGGACAAGGCATAGATGTAGCGGGCTCGCTCTTCCAGCGGTGTGGAGATGACCCCTTCCTTGCGAAACGTGTCCCCGAGTGTGGTACGGGCTACCCTGGGGAGACCGGCGGCCTCCAGCGTGCGTACAGCCCGCCCGATGTCGGCTGTGTTAACTGCCACGACCACACCATCCTTGGCCGGGATTTTTTGCGCGCGAATATGTTTATCCGCCAATTCTGCTACGACTTCATTGGCTTCCTGTTCGGAGAGTTGGCGATGAAGTTCTACACGGTCACTGCACCCGCTCAGTATAAATGCAACGCCCAAGGCGAAGGCGAGAATCCGAGAGCTATTCATTGTTAAGACTGCAGGTTGCAGATCTTGTCGACGCATTGTGTTGTCTTGGCAAGGCATTTCACCATCAGTTGTGACGTAAGTTGTGCATTATATAATTCACGTGGATAGGTCCCAATGGACTCAACGTCTATTCCGTTTTTGGTAGAACGGACTATTTTTGCAAAACCATTTCTTGAGTTGCCGAGATGATTTGACGCTTCTATAAGAAGTAGTGAGGTGTCAGGTCTGGTAGAGGTACTGTTGATCGAACGCGAGCCTTCGAGCTGGGACGTGAAAAAATTGACGTCCGTACTTCGCGATGACTGTTCTGGTTCTGTATGGGCATCCGCAATGCTGTTGCCTTGAGCTGAAAAGTGCTTTTCTACTCTAATCATGGAATACCTACTCATTCAGGGTTTACAGCAACTTTATATAGAGATAAGTCAAGATGGTCCGCTGGGCTGATCGGAGGATTACCTCTCGGGCTGAGAGGTAATCGATCAACCGACGTTACTGGCCTTTGCCAGCATTGATCACACCTTTAATATTGCTCATTTCAGCACTCTTCCAGCCATTGTCTAACGTGTCTCTCGTCTGTTTTTCCCGGATGGCTTGGGCTTCCCTTTCATCTCCACTTGTAGACGTCGACTTCAGAAAACTGGTGGCGGCACTTAGAATTGGGCCTAGGATCATATAGAGCTCCACTAATAACTTAAGAGGGTGTTTTATTTGCCTTCGTTCAAGCCCCAAGGCGAAACAAGCGCGCAGTGAGACTTGATCTTGGCTATAGCTGTGTGGTCTATACGATTTAAGCGTTCCCTGTCTTTGTCGGTTTAGGTGTTTCTGAATTTTGCTGAGGTGTTTATTGTCCGGTTCAATTGGATCATGTGCCTGCTCGATTAATACACGAAGGTTAATGTTGACTGTCAAGGCAACCGATAGTTGAAGGACGCGATGGTGCTCATACCAGTGATATGTCGAGTTGTTTTATCCTGTAGTACAGCGTGCGCTTAGGGACTCCCAGTTCAATCGCCGCGGTATCTACACAGTGCTGATGGCGGCACAACGACTCTTCAATTAGTGCTTTTTCAATACATTGCAAGCGTGCCTTGAGGCCCACCTGAGTCTCCTGTTGGTCGATCACCGAGGCCGAAAACGGTGGCAGGCCCAGTACGAACCGTTTGGCCGTAGAACGTAGTTCACGAACATTGCCCCGCCAAGGGTGGCACAGCAGTTGTTGCAGCAGCCCACCGGAGGGGAGCGGCGCAGTGCATTTGAACTGATCGGCTTCCTGGCGAATCATTTCCAGAAACAGCGGGATGATGCGCTCACGCCTATCCCGCAGGGGGGGAAGTTGGATGTTGACGACATTCAGGCGAAAGTACAGGTCGCGCCTGAAGGTACCTCGCTCGACCATCTGGTGCAGTGAGTGCTGGGCGGACGCAATGACGCGCATGTCCACCGGAATGAAACGGGTTGAACCCAGGCGCTCGACCCCGCGCGACTCCAGCACGCGTAACAGTTTGGCTTGCAGGCACAATGGCATGCTGTCGATTTCATCGAGGTACAGGGTGCCCAGGTGGGCAGCTTCGACAAAGCCGGCCCGTGATTGCATCGCCCCGGTATAGGCACCGCTGTTGACACCGAATAATTGGCTTTCTGCGAGGCTCTCAGGGATGGCCGCGCAGTTCACGGCAACAAAGTTGCCACGCCGTCCCGATAAACGATGAACCCGTTGTGCCAACGTATCTTTGCCGGTACCGGTTTCTCCCAGTAATAGGATGTCGATGTTGAGGGTGGCAGTGCTGTTAAGTGTGTTTTCAATATCCGGGCCATCGGTGAGTGAGATGGCCGATTTGTTTTCCCTGTTGGAGGCGGCCGGTATCAAGAGGATGCTCCATTATCGCAAGTGCTTGACTGTTTAAGGACGTTACCCAGACATCGATCAGTGGCGCGGAGATTATAAGACTTATTATTGGGTGTTAAAGTGGTCGTGTGCTTTAAATATGTAGGAAAACATCGTTAGTTTTGAACTATAAGTTACTTATGGTTTGTTGAGTTAAAAAGTATGGGGAAGTGAGTAGGGGAAGTCTGATAGTTGAGTGTGGTTTTTTTCTGAACTTTAAACAGTCGCCCACAAAAAAGCCGATGCAGTGCATCGGCTTTTTATTCTCGGTTACAGCTTAGACGTTAAAACGGAAGTGCATCACATCGCCATCCTTGACGATATATTCCTTACCTTCCAGGCGCCACTTACCGGCTTCCTTGGCACCGGCTTCACCCTTGTACTGGATGAAATCGTTGTAGGCGATCACTTCGGCACGGATAAAGCCTTTTTCGAAGTCGGTGTGGATCACGCCAGCGGCTTGTGGCGCTGTGGCACCGACCTTGACAGTCCAGGCACGGACTTCTTCGACACCGGCGGTGAAGTAAGTCTGCAGGTTGAGCATTTCATAACCGGCGCGGATCACGCGGTTCAGTCCAGGCTCTTCCAGGCCCAGGGCCTCAAGGAACATGTCTTTTTCTTCGCCGTCATCAAGCTCGGCGATTTCCGCTTCGATCTTGTTGCACACCGGAACCACGATGGCGCCTTCTTCGTCGGCGATGGCCTTGACGACATCGAGCAACGGGTTGTTCTCGAAACCGTCTTCGGCAACGTTGGCGATGTACATCACAGGCTTGGTGGTCAGCAGGTGGAAGCCCTTGACCACGGCCTTCTCGTCAGCGCCCATGGTCTTCATCAGGCTGCGTGCCGGCTTGCCCAGGGTGAAGTGGGCGATCAACTGTTCCAGCAGGCCTTTCTGGACCACTGCGTCCTTGTCGCCACCCTTGGCGTTGCGCGCGACTTTCTGCAGTTGTTTCTCACAGCTGTCGAGGTCGGCGAAGATCAGTTCCAGGTCGATGATCTCGATGTCGCGTTTCGGGTCGACGCTGTTGGAGACGTGAATCACGTTCTCGTCTTCAAAGCAGCGGACCACGTGGGCGATGGCATCGGTTTCGCGGATGTTGGCCAGGAACTTGTTGCCCAGGCCTTCACCTTTCGACGCGCCGGCCACCAGGCCTGCGATGTCGACGAATTCCATGGTGGTCGGCAGGACGCGCTTGGGATTGACGATGGCTGACAGTGCATCCAGGCGCGGATCCGGCATCGGCACGATACCGCTGTTGGGTTCGATGGTGCAGAAGGGGAAGTTCTCCGCCGCAATACCGGACTTGGTCAAAGCGTTGAACAAGGTGGATTTGCCGACGTTGGGCAGGCCGACGATGCCGCAATTGAATCCCATGGTGTTTCCCCTCGGAAAAAAGTCAGGCCTTCTGGCTGTGCAGGTTTTTCATCGCGCGGTTCCATTCACCGGCGAAGATATCCGGCAGCACGCCGAGGGCAAAGTCGATGCTGGCATCGAGTTTTTCCTGTTCGGCGCGTGGCGCACGACCCAGGACGAAATTTGAAACCATACTGGCGACACCTGGGTGGCCAATGCCGAGCCGCAGGCGGTAAAAATTATTCTGATTGCCCAACTGCGCGATGATGTCGCGCAGGCCATTGTGCCCGCCATGCCCGCCGCCGAGCTTGAGCTTGGCAACGCCGGGTGGCAGGTCCAGTTCGTCATGGGCCACCAGGATTTCTTCGGGTTTGATCCTGAAGAAGCCCGCAAGCGCCGCGACAGCCTGGCCGCTGCGGTTCATGTAGGTGGTGGGAATCAACAGACGAACATCCTGACCCTGATGCGAGAAGCGTCCGGTCAGGCCAAAATATTTGCGATCGGCCACCAGGTTTACACCTTGGGCGTGGGCGATGCGCTCAACAAAAAGGGCCCCCGCGTTATGCCGGGTCTGTTCGTATTCGGCGCCTGGATTTCCCAGGCCAACGATCAGTTTAATGGCAGTCACGACAGGGGCCCTTCCTTTGGAGTTGTGGATAACATCGCCTGACCTGAGTGCGGCGAAAGTGGACGACAGGAGCTAACTTATCCAGAGATAAACTTCGCGTTATCGCCCGCTTTCTCGCTACGTTTCGGTCCGCGATGTTTCCTCAAGCTCCGGCAATACAGAGTGAATTACTCTGCAGCGCCTTCTTCAGCTTCTGGAGCAACGCGTGGAGCGTGTACGTTTGCAACAGCTTTGTCATCACCGTGCGCCAGTGCGACAAACTCAACGCCTTTAGGGGCCTTGAGGTCGGACAGGTGGATGATTGTGCCGATTTCCAGAGCCGACAGGTCGACTTCGATGAACTCAGGCAGATCTTTCGGCAGGCAAGTCACTTCGATTTCGTTCAGGACGTGAGAGATCTCGCCGCCTTTCTTGATCGGAGCTTCTTCACCAACAAAGTGCACAGGCACGATAGCGGTCAGTTTCTGGCCGGCTACGACGCGTACGAAGTCAGCGTGCAGAACGTGACCCTTGGACGGGTGACGTTGCAGAGCTTTGATGATCACGTTTTGCTTGGTGCCACCAACGTTCAGTTCGATAACGTGGCTGTAGGCAGCATCGTTTTCGAGCAGTTTGGCAACTTCTTTAGCCAGCATGCTGATGGATTCAGGGGCTTTTTCGCCACCGTAAACTACAGCTGGAACCAGGCTTGCGAGACGACGCAGGCGGCGGCTCGCACCTTTCCCCAGGTCGGAACGCACTTCAGCATTCAGAGTAAAATCGTTCATGTTGTATCTCCAAAATAACCACATTCGCCCCAGCGTTTGCGACCAGCGCTAAAGGCGATATGGGCAAAAAAGCCCCGCCCCAACAGTATGCTGGGGCGGGGCGCTTTTCGTCAGTGAGGTGTTCCGAAGGTTTGACCCTTAGCGGAACATCGCGCTGATCGATTCTTCGTTGCTGATGCGGCGAACCGCTTCGGCAACTACCGGTGCGATATCCAGTTGACGGATACGCGCACAGGCTTGAGCTGCTGCGGACAACGGGATGGTGTTAGTCACCACCAGTTCGTCCAGCACGGAATTCTCGATGTTCTCGATCGCTCGGCCCGACAGCACAGGGTGTGTGCAGTAGGCGAAGACTTTAGCTGCACCGTGCTCTTTCAAGGCTTTGGCCGCGTGGCACAGGGTGCCGGCGGTGTCGACCATGTCATCAACCAGAATACAGGTACGCCCTTCGACATCACCGATGATATGCATCACTTCAGAGTGATTGGCTTTCTCGCGGCGTTTGTCGATGATCCCGAGGTCCACGCCCAAGGATTTGGCAACCGCCCGTGCACGCACGACGCCACCAATGTCCGGGGACACGATCATCAGGTTTTCAAAGCGCTGGTCTTCGATGTCATCCACCAATACTGGGGAGCCGTAGATGTTATCTACCGGAATATCGAAGAACCCCTGGATTTGGTCAGCGTGCAGGTCAACCGTGAGAACACGGTCAATGCCTACCACGGTCAGCATGTCAGCAACGACTTTCGCGCTGATAGCCACACGTGCGGAACGCGGACGGCGATCCTGACGGGCATAACCAAAGTAAGGGATTACAGCTGTGATTCGAGTCGCTGAGGAGCGGCGGAAGGCATCAGCCATCACGACGAGTTCCATCAGGTTATCGTTGGTCGGAGCGCAGGTCGGCTGAATAATGAAGACGTCTTTACCGCGGACGTTTTCATTGATCTCGGCTGTAATTTCGCCGTCGGAGAACTTACCGACAGAGATGTCACCGAGAGGGATATGCAGCTGACGTACGACACGTCGAGCCAGATCGGGGTTGGCGTTCCCCGTAAAGACCATCATCTTGGACACGCGCAGTACCTAGAGGCTGAGGGTAACCTGGATGAGTATTAGAAAATGGCAGGGGCGGCTGGATTCGAACCAACGCATGGCAGGATCAAAACCTGCTGCCTTACCGCTTGGCGACGCCCCTGTATCTGTTGCAACGAGTACCCAGTACTCGATTCCTTTTAGAGCAGACTTTGCAGCTTGCGATGCAACATCGAAACGTTGCTTCCCTTTGCTACAAACCCTGTAAGGGTCTCTGTAAGAAGGGCCGAGACTTTATCAGCTTCAGCTTTGCTTGGGAAGCCCCCAAACACACAACTTCCAGTTCCGGTTAATTTTGCTTCGGTAAATTTACCTAACAAATTCAAAGCGTTACGTACCTCTGGATAACGCCTTGCTACAACCGGTAAGCAGTCATTTCGACTGTTTCCCTTGGGAACGGGGCGCACTTTAATGGGAGGAGAGTTACGTGTCAACAGTGGATCTGAAAAAATTTCTGCTGTACTTACAGATACTTGCGGGACAAGCACGACATACCAAGGCTCTTCGGGGTATTCCGGGGTGAGTTTTTCCCCCACTCCTTCAGCAAAAGCGGCGTGTCCATGCACGAAAACCGGGACGTCGGCGCCCAGCGTGAGGCCCAGCGCAGCCAGGCGATCATGGTCCCAACCCAGTTGCCACAAGTGGTTCAGACCCAGCAGTGTGGTCGCGGCATTTGAACTGCCACCCCCGATTCCACCCCCCATGGGCAAAATTTTATCGATCCATATATCGATGCCCTGCGAACAACCGGACTGCTCCTGAAGTTTTTTGGCCGCCCTCACGATCAGATTGTTGTCGTGGGGCACGCCTTCGAATTCAGTGTGCAGTTGGATCACACCATCGTCGCGTAGGGCGAAGGTGAGCTCATCGCCGTAGTCGAGAAATTGAAACAGTGTCTGCAGCTCGTGGTAGCCGTCTTCACGGCGACCGAGAATGTGCAGCATCAGATTGAGTTTGGCAGGTGAGGGCAGGGTCAGTTTTTCTACGGTCACGTTATTGCCCCAGCTTGCGCGGTTGCCAGTCCTTGATTACCAGCGTGACGTCCAGGTCGGTGCCGTGCAGCTTGATGCGCTCTGGCAGCCAATAGCCGCCCTGTTCCACGTAGCTGAGGTACTCCACCTGCCAGCCATCTTGCTCCAGGGTGGCCAGGCGGCTGTCACCGTTAAGGCTCAGGCGGCTCTTGCTGTCCGGTGCGGGCAAGCCACGGACCCACCACACCAGGTGCGAGACCGGCAGTTTCCAGCCAATCTGCTCTTCCAGCAGTGTTTCGGGCGAGGTGGCCTCATAGCGGCCCTGATTGGCCACTTCGAGGCTGACCTGTCCCGGGCGACCGGTCAGGCGGGCGGCGCCACGGCCCAAAGGGCCGGACAAGCGAATGTCGTAGTAGTCCTGGCGCTGCAGCCAGAACAAGGTGCCGCTGCCGGAGTCTTTCGGCGCGCGCACACCCACTTTGCCTTCGATCTGCCAGCCGTCGATGCTGGCGAGCTGATCCTTGTGCTGCTTCCATTGCGCCGGGTTGCCCTGGCCTTCAACGGATTCACGGCTGCCTATGCCCGCGCAACCGGCGAGCAGGGCGATAAGACTGAACACTACAACGTGGCGCAAGAACATAAGCTTAAAGGGTCTCGGATCCGGTCAGGCGCTTGATGGTGCCGCGCAGGATGGGGCTTTCGGGTTGTTCCTTGAGGAATTTTCCCCAGATTTGGCGGGCTTCGCGCTGCTTGCCATTGGCCCACAGCACCTCGCCCAGGTGTGCAGCGACTTCCTGATCGGGGAAGCGCTCCAGCGCCTGGCGCAGCAAGCGTTCGGCTTCGTCGAGGTTGCCCAGGCGATAGTTCACCCAGCCCAGGCTGTCGAGTACGGCCGGGTCTTCCGGGTTGAGCTTATGCGCTTGTTCGATCAACACCTTGGCTTCGTCGTAACGCGTGGTGCGGTCGGACAAGGTGTAGCCCAAGGCATTCAGGGCCATGGCGTTGTCCGGGTCGCGCTTGATGATCAGGCGCAGGTCTTTTTCCATCTGCGCCAGGTCATTGCGTTTTTCCGCCTGCATGGCGCGGGTGTACAGCAGGTTCAAATCGTCGGGGTATTGCAGCAAGGCTTGTTGCAGTACCTTCCAGGCGCGCTCACCCTGATTATTGGCGGACAAGGTCTCGGCCTGGATCAGGTAAAGCTGTATCGCGTAGTCCGGTTCCGCATCCCGTGCAGCGGCCAGGCGTTTTTCTGCCTCGTCGGTGCGACCGTTGCTCATCAGGATGTCGGCCTGGCGCAGTTGGGCCGGCAGGTAGTCGTTGCCTGGGCCGACTTGTGCGTATTCGAGCAGGGCGGCCTGTGGGTCGCTGCGTTCTTCTGCGATGCGGCCCAGGTTCAGGTGTGCCGAGTCGACATGACTTTCACGCTCGATCAGCTCTTCCAGATAACCCTTGGCCTCGTCCCAGGCCTTGGCTTCCAGGCACACCAGCGCCAGGGAGTAACGCAGTTCATCGTCATCCGGGTATTGCTGGAGCAGGTTGGCGAACTGCACTTTGGCGTCCTCCATGCGGTCCTGCTCCACCAGCGTGCGTGCATAAGTCAGGCGCAGGCGCTTGTCGTCCGGGTATTTCTTGATGCTTTTTTCCAGCAGTGGAATTGCTTCCTTGCCGCGATTGAGGTTCTGCAGCAGGCGCGCGCGCAGAAGAATCGGCGCGATCTCGCCCTCTTCCGGCGGGTTCTGTTCCAGCAGCTTCAGTGCGGCTTCGGCTTCATCATCCTGTTGCAGTAGCAGGGCCTTGCCGAATACCAGTTGGCTGTTCTTCGGGTGTTTTTGCAGCAGGCGGTCGAAACTCTTCATCAAACCGTTGCGCGTGTCCTGGTCGGTGTCGGCAGCCGACAGCGCAAGAAAGTCGAAATGGGTGTCGCCCTTGCCTTGCAGGACTTTCTCCATATAGACCATGGAGTCGTCATAACGCCCGGCCCGTGCCAATTGGATGGCTGCGGCCCGCTGGGCTTCCAGATCGTCCGGCGCGTTCTTCGCCCAGATCAGCGAGGTGTCCAGCGCGGCCTGATCGGCCCCCAAATACTCGGCAATGCGGAACGCCCGCTCGGAAATTCCCGGGTCTTGAGTGTTGATAGCCTGGGTTACATAGTTATCCAGCGCAATATCGAAGCGATTGCGCTGGCCAGCCAGTTCGGCGCTCAGCAGGCTGAAGATCGTTTCTTCACTGAACGAGGAATAAACCTTGGGCTTTTCAGGGGCGGGAGTACTGTCTTCCACCGGCGGCGTACCGTCCGGCGACGCGGGGGCCAAGGCCTGGCAGCCGCTGAGGAAGACAAAAGCAAGGAGCAACGCGGAGGATCTATTCATATAGGAAGAGGACGACTAACCTGCGGTCGGATCATCATGACACAAGCCTTCGGCCAAACATAACCGTGTAGGCGCGAGCTTGCTCGCGAAAAGCCTGAGGACAACGCGTTTTCTCAGGAGGCCGCGTCATGGTTCACGACCATCGCGAGCAGGCTTGCGCCTACAGATGGCCTTTTTATAGGCATAAGCTACTAGGACAATAGACGACGGTGGTTGTTCTGAATCTTTCGAAGTAGGACAATTGTCGGCTTCCCGACATCATCAGCGATATTGAATGGCCTTCCTCGCACTCGGTATTAACCACAAGACTGCCTCCGTAGACGTGCGCGAGCGCGTGGCGTTTACGCCAGAGCAGTTGGTTGAGGCCTTGCAGCAGCTCTGCCGTCTCACCGACAGCCGCGAAGCTGCGATCCTTTCGACCTGCAATCGCAGTGAGCTTTATATAGAGCAGGAACATCTTTCAGCGGATGTCGTACTGCGCTGGCTGGCTGATTATCACCATTTGAGCCTCGAAGACCTGCGCGCGAGCGCCTATGTGCATGAAGACGATGCGGCAGTTCGTCACATGATGCGTGTGGCATCCGGTCTCGATTCGCTGGTGTTGGGCGAGCCGCAGATCCTGGGCCAGATGAAATCCGCCTACGCCGTGGCGCGCGAGGCCGGCACCGTCGGTCCGCTGCTGGGCCGTCTGTTCCAGGCCACTTTCAATTCCGCCAAGCAGGTGCGCACCGACACCGCCATCGGTGAAAACCCGGTGTCCGTGGCGTTTGCCGCCGTCAGCCTGGCCAAGCAGATTTTCAGCGACTTGCAGCGCAGCCAGGCGCTGTTGATCGGCGCCGGTGAGACCATCACCCTGGTGGCTCGCCACCTGCATGACCTGGGCGTGAAGCGCATCGTGGTCGCCAACCGTACCCTGGAGCGCGCCAGCATCCTCGCCGAGCAATTCGGCGCCCATGCGGTGCTGCTGTCGGACATCCCGGCCGAACTGGTACGCAGCGATATCGTCATCAGCTCCACTGCCAGCCAGCTGCCAATCCTCGGCAAGGGCGCAGTCGAAAGCGCGCTGAAACTGCGCAAGCACAAGCCGATCTTCATGGTCGATATTGCCGTTCCCCGGGATATCGAGCCCGAAGTCGGCGAGTTGGACGACGTTTACCTCTACAGCGTCGACGATCTCCATGAAGTGGTTGCCGAAAACCTCAAGAGTCGCCAGGGCGCTGCCCAGGCTGCTGAAGAGATGGTCAGCATCGGCGCCGACGAATTCATGGTGCGCCTGCGCGAACTGGCGGCGGTGGACGTGCTCAAGGCGTATCGTCAGCAGGGCGAACGCCTGCGTGATGAAGAGTTGATCAAGGCCCAGCGCCTGCTCGCCAACGGCAGCAGCGCCGAGGAGGTGCTGATGCAACTGGCCCGCGGCCTGACCAACAAGTTGCTGCATGCGCCCAGCGTACAATTAAAAAAACTTACCGCCGAAGGCCGCCTCGATGCGCTGGCCATGGCCCAGGAACTCTTTGCCCTCGGTGAGGGCGCGCCCAGCTCTTCGGATAAAAAATCGCAATGAAAGCGTCACTGCTCAATAAACTGGACGTGCTCCAGGACCGTTTCGAAGAACTGACCGCCTTGCTCGGCGACGGTGAGGTCATCTCCGATCAGACCAAATTCCGTGCCTATTCCAAGGAATACGCCGAAGTTGAGCCCGTGGTGGCTACCTACACGAACCTGCTGAAAGTGCAGGCCGACCTCGAAGGTGCCCAGGCGCTGCTCAAGGACAACGACCCGGACATGCGTGAAATGGCCGTGGAAGAAGTCCGCGAAGCCAAGGAAAAGCTGGCCGAGCTGGAAGGCGACCTGCAGCGCATGCTGCTGCCCAAGGACCCGAACGACGGTCGCAATGTGTTTCTCGAAATCCGTGCCGGCACCGGCGGCGACGAAGCGGCGATTTTCTCCGGCGACCTGTTCCGCATGTATTCGCGTTATGCCGAGCGGCGCGGCTGGCGGGTCGAGATCCTGTCCGAGAACGAAGGTGAGCACGGCGGCTATAAAGAAGTCATTGCGCGGGTCGAAGGCGACAACGTCTACGGCAAGCTGAAGTTCGAGTCCGGTGCCCATCGCGTGCAGCGCGTTCCTGCGACGGAATCCCAGGGCCGCATCCACACCTCGGCATGCACCGTGGCCGTGTTGCCCGAGCCGGACGAGCAGGAAGCCATCGAGATCAACCCGGCCGACCTGCGGGTCGACACCTACCGCTCGTCGGGCGCCGGTGGTCAGCACGTCAACAAGACTGACTCGGCGATCCGCATCACCCACTTGCCGTCGGGCATCGTGGTGGAGTGCCAGGAAGAGCGCTCCCAGCACAAGAACCGTGCGCGGGCCATGTCCTGGCTGTCGGCCAAGCTCAATGACCAGCAGACCAGCGCCGCCGCCAACGCGATTGCCAGCGAGCGCAAATTGCTGGTGGGCTCGGGCGACCGCTCCGAGCGCATCCGTACCTACAACTTTGCCCAGGGCCGGGTCACCGACCACCGGGTCAACCTCACCCTTTATTCCCTGGACGAGATTCTCGCCGGTGGCGTGGACGCGGTGATCGAGCCATTGCTCGCCGAATACCAGGCCGATCAACTGGCGGCGATAGGTGAATAAATGACCATCATCGCCAGCCTGCTGCGCGCCGCCGACCTGCCCGACTCGCCCACCGCGCGCCTGGATGCCGAGTTACTGCTGGCGGCGGCCTTGGGCAAGTCCCGCAGCTACCTGCACACCTGGCCGGAAAAAATCGTCAGCAGCGAACACGCCCTGGCTTTTGCTGGCTACCTGCAACGCCGCCGCGCCGGTGAGCCGGTGGCCTATATCCTCGGCCAGCAAGGTTTCTGGAAGCTGGACCTGGAGGTTGCACCCCACACGCTGATCCCGCGTCCGGACACCGAGCTGCTGGTGGAAGCGGCCCTGGAATTGTTACCGGCCACACCGGTCAAGGTCCTCGACCTCGGCACCGGCAGCGGCGCCATCGCCCTGGCCCTGGCCAGCGAGCGTCCGGCCTGGCACGTCACGGCCGTCGATCGCGTGCTGGAGGCCGTGGCACTGGCTGAACGCAATCGCCAGCGCCTGCACCTCAATAACGCCACGGTGCTCAACAGCCATTGGTTCAGCGCCCTGGCAGGTCACGCCTACGACCTGATCATCAGTAACCCGCCCTACATCGCCGACAACGATCCGCACCTGGTGGCGGGCGATGTGCGTTTCGAGCCGGCCAGCGCCCTGGTGGCAGGCCATGATGGTTTGGACGACCTGCGCCTGATCATCGCCCAGGCCCCAGCCCATCTGAACGCTGCGGGCTGGCTGCTGCTGGAGCACGGTTACGACCAGGCTGGCGCGGTGCGCGACCTGTTGCTGAGCCAAGGCTTCGAGCAAGTGCACAGCCGTATTGACCTGGGCGGTCATGAGCGCATCTCCGTGGGACGCCGGCCGTGCTGACCGATCAGGAGCTGTTGCGCTATAGCCGACAGATTCTGTTGCAGCATGTCGACATCGACGGCCAATTGCGCCTGAAAAACGGCCGTGCGTTGATCGTCGGCCTCGGTGGCCTGGGCGCCCCGGTGGCGATGTACCTGGCCGCCGCTGGCGTCGGCGAATTGCACCTGGCGGATTTCGACACCGTCGACCTCACCAACCTGCAACGCCAGATCATCCATGACACCCACAGCGTCGGCCAGGCCAAGGTCGACTCGGCCATCCATCGCCTGAGCGCCCTCAACCCCGAAGTCAAATTGGTCGCCCATCGCGTCGCGCTGGATGCCGATACCTTGGCGGCGGCGGTGGCAGGCGTGGACGTGGTGCTCGATTGCAGCGACAACTTCTCCACCCGCGAGGCGGTCAATGCCGCCTGCGTGGCGATGGGCAAGCCATTGATCAGCGGCGCGGCGATTCGCCTCGAAGGGCAACTGTCGGTATTCGATCCGCGTCGCGCCGAAAGCCCGTGCTATCACTGTCTATACGGGCACGGCAGCGACACTGAACTGACCTGCAGCGAAGCGGGCGTGGTCGGCCCTCTGGTGGGTCTGGTCGGTAGCCTGCAAGCCCTGGAAGCCTTGAAGTTGCTGGCGGGTTTCGGCGAGCCGCTGGTGGGGCGCTTGCTGCTGATCGACGCATTGAGCACACGCTTTCGCGAATTGCGGGTCAAGCGTGATCCAGGTTGCAGTGTCTGCGGGACGCGACATGGGTAAGGACGCGCCGATCGGTGTGTTCGATTCCGGCGTCGGCGGCTTGTCGGTGCTGGATGAGATTCAGCAATTGCTGCCCCATGAGTCACTGTTGTACGTGGCCGATTGCGGGCATATCCCCTATGGCGAGAAAACCCCGGCGTTCATTCTTGAGCGTTCCCGTTCGGTTGCCGAGTTTTTCCGCGAGCAGGGCGCCAAGGCTTTTGTGATTGCCTGCAACACCGCAACCGTGGCGGCCGTCGCGGATTTGCGCCAGGACTACCCCGACTGGCCGTTGGTGGGTATGGAGCCCGCGGTCAAACCCGCTGCCGCTGCCACTCGCAGTGGCGTGGTCGGGGTGCTCGCCACCACCGGCACCCTGCAAAGCGCCAAGTTCGCCGCGTTGCTCGACCGTTTTGCCACCGATGTGCGGGTGATCACCCAGCCGTGCCCGGGCCTGGTGGAGCTGATTGAAACCGGTGACCTCGACAGCCTGGCCCTGCGTCATTTATTGCAGGGTTATATCGACCCGCTGCTCAGCGCCGGTTGCGACACCATCATCCTCGGCTGCACCCACTATCCTTTCCTCAAGCCGCTTCTGGCGCAGATGCTGCCCCCCAGCATCATCCTCATCGACACCGGCGCTGCCGTCGCGCGGCAGCTCAAGCGTTTGCTGGGCGAGCGCGATCTGCTGGCCCTAGGCGATCCTGAGCCTGCACAGTTCTGGACCAGCGGCGATGTGTATCACCTAAGAAATATCCTACCCACACTATGGAAACATTCTGGAGTTGTGCGAAGCTTCGGGTCGTGAAAATTTCGTGAAATGTCGCTGAACTTCTGAATGTGCGTCAGCTTCTATAGCGAGATGGCCTGTAAAAAATCATACAACTTCGTTTTCAAAGGACTGTTTCTTATGAAGCGCTTGTTCTGTTTAGCCGCGATTGCGGCTGTAGTGGTGGGACACTCTGTTTCGACCCAGGCCGCAGGCCTGGAATTTGGGGTGGGCAGTACCAGCGATTCGACGTTGACCTATCGACTGGGCTTGACCTCGGATTGGGACAAAAGCTGGATGCAGAGCGACGTCGGTCGCCTGACCGGCTACTGGAGCGGCGCCTACACCTATTGGGACGGTGATGAGCGTGCAGGTGCCAGCAGCCTGTCGTTCTCGCCGGTATTTGTGTATGAGTTTGCCGGCCAGTCGGTCAAGCCCTACATCGAAGCCGGGATCGGCGTGGCGGTGTTTTCCCGTACCAAGCTGGAAGACAACAACATCGGCCAGGCTTTCCAGTTCGAAGACCGCCTGGGTTTCGGCCTGCGCTTCACCGGTGGGCATGAAGTGGGCATTCGCGCCACGCACTACTCCAATGCCGGGATCAGCAGCAGTAACGACGGTGTAGAAAGCTACTCGCTGCACTACACCATGCCGCTGTAATTCCCAGGAACGCTGCAGAACAATGTGGGAGTGGGCAAGCCCCCTCCCACATTTTGATCGTCATCAGTCTTTAGATCAGCGGTAGGCCGTGGCGATTCCTTCGCGTTCGGTCAGGCACTCCGGTGCGCCCATCTCGAACTCCCGGCAAATCAGCGGCCGACGCTCGTAGATCGTGCACATCATCGTGTCGCGATCCAGCGCCGCGCACCAGCCGTCGTCCAGGCGCAGCATCACTTCACCGCCCCAATCGTCAGTGTCGATATAGCGCTCCGGCACGCCGGTGTCGGTGATCAGCATCACTTCCAGCTGGCAGCAGCAGGCCGCGCAGGTCGAGCAGGTGACGGCGGGTTCGGTGATTTGAATGTGGGGGATGTTGGTCATGGGCGGCAGCTTCAAGCTTTAAGCTGCAAGCTGCAAGTAGAAGCCGACCAGCTTCATCTTTTGCCGGTCGCGGCGCGTGCCAGGAGTGAGAACACTACGATCCAGAGAACGGCCAGCCCGGCCATTGTCGGGCCCAGGCCATAGCCAAACTGTACGCCGGCCAATTGGCTGCCAGCGTAATAGGACAACGGCCCACCCACCGCGCCCAGTAGTGCGGCGCGCCACCAGGGCCGGGCGCTCCAGGCCAAGCAATGGCGCAAAGTAGTCGCCAGCAGCCCCCACAGCAGCATCAGCCAGAACGGAATCAATGGCCCCGGTTCGCTGAACTGGAAAACCCCTGCGGCGCGCAACAGCGTGTCCAACGCCGTGCCCGCCAGTATTACGCTGATGATCAGCGCGCCGTCCTGGGCCCACGAACTTATCCACAGCAGGTGGATTGCCAGCACCGCCAGCCCCACCAGCAACCAGGGGCTATCGCCACCGAGTACGCAGGCAAACCACCCGCACTGGAACAGTATGGCGTTGGCCAGTGGTTTAAGCACTGAAGCGCCCGAGCAACGGAGGGTTGATGGCCGACGGTTTGGCCAGCAGCAATTGCGCAGTGCCAATGGTGCGCTCCATAAAGCCACCCTCGCAGTAGCACAGGTAAAACTCCCACAGCCGCAGGAAATATTCGTCGTAGCCCAACTCCGTCAGGCGGCCGTGGGCGTGGCGAAAGTTCTCGTGCCACAGGCGCAAGGTTCGCGCGTAGTGCAGGCCGAAATCCTCCATGTGCAACAGGTTCATGTCGGTGTCGCGGCTGACGATGTGCAGCATGTTCTGCACACTCGGCAGGGCGCCGCCGGGGAAGATATAGCGCTGGATAAAGTCGACGCTGTTCTTCGCCTGCTCAAAGCGTTGCTCACGGATGGTGATGGCTTGCAGCAACATCAGGCCATCGCGCTTGAGCAGGTGCGCGCACTGTTTGAAGTAGGTCGGCAGGAAGCGATGGCCCACCGCTTCGATCATCTCGATGGACACCAGCTTGTCGTACTCGCCGGTCAGGTCGCGGTAGTCCTGCAGCAACAACGTGACCTGGTCTTGCAAGCCCAGGGCCGCGATGCGTTTTTCGGTGTAGGCGAACTGCTCTTTGGACAAGGTCGTGGTGGTGACCTTGCAGCCGTAATGCTGCGCGGCATACAGGGCCATGCTGCCCCAGCCGGTGCCGATCTCCAGCAAGTGGTCGGTAGGTTTGAGCGCGAGCTTCTGGCAGATGCGTTCCAGTTTGTTCAGTTGCGCCTGTTCCAGGGTGTCGTCGGGCGTCAGGAACTGCGCGGCCGAATACATCATGGTCGGGTCGAGGAATTCTTCGAACAGGTCATTGCCGAGGTCGTAGTGGGCGGCGATGTTTTTCTGCGAGCCCTTGCGCGTGTTGCGGTTGAGCCAGTGCAGGCCTTGGGTGAACGGCCGCGCCAAGCTCGCCAGGCCACCCTCCATTGCGTCGAGCACATCCAGGTTACTCACCATCACCCGCACCACCGCCGTCAGGTCCGGGCTGGTCCAATAACCGTGGATAAAGGCTTCGCCCGCGCCGATGGAACCGTTGGCCGCCACCAGGCCCCAGACCGCCGAATCGACAATCTGGATTTCCCCCAGCAAGTGCGCTTCCCGTGCGCCGAATACCTGGCGCTCGCCGTCCTCGATCACGACCAACTGGCCATGGCGCAGTTGGCTGAGTTGGCGCAGCACACCCTTGCGCAGCAGCGCACTGGTCATGCCGTTGACGTTCAGGCGGTTGGTCTTGACCGATAAGCTAGGGGATTTCATGGCGACGATCCTTGGTATACCCGACAGCTGTGCGAGAGGCGCCGTCGGCGGCCTGATGGGGAAAAATCGGTGTGCGCTTGAGCAACAGGCGCAGGGCCTGCCAATAAATGGCCAGGCAGGTCTTGGCGGTCATCCACGGAAAGCGCCACAGGTAACGGTGCAGGCTGGCGCGGTTGAGCGTTTCTTTGTGCAGGCTCAAGGTGGCGTCGAAGACTTTCACGTCGCCCTGCCAATCGGCCATGTGCACGCCGAGCTTGGCGGCGGGCGGGCTGAAACTCATGCGGTATTCCAGGTCGCGCGGCAAAAACGGCGACACGTGAAACGCCTTGGCCACGGCGAAGTGCTGGTGCTCATCCGGGCCGAGGGCCTGGGCCGGCAGCACGTAGTGATAGCGCTCGCGCCATGGGGTGTTGGTCACTTCGCACAGGATCGCGGCCAGTTGCCCATCGGCCTCGAAGCAGTAGAAGAAACTCACTGGGTTAAAAGCCAGGCCCCAACTGCGGGCCTGGGTCAGCAGGCAGATAACGCCCAGGGGTGTATGCCCCAGGGCCTTGCCGACTTCCTGGCGCACGGCATCGGTCAAGCTCATGCCGTGGCGCGTGAATTCACGCAGGTAGTCCTGCTGGCGAAAACCGAAGGGTGCCAGGCGACTCGCGCCGGCCAGGGGCGAGAGCCCGAGCACTTCGTCTTGTTCGCTGAGGTCCAGGTACAGCAGGCCGATGCGGTAGCGAAAGGCGTGGGCCTTGGGTGCAAACCGTCGATGGGCGATCCAGCCGCTGTACAGGGCGCTGTTCACAGGCTTTCCCCAAAGGCTTCGGCCACGCGCAGGGCGCTGACGACACCATCTTCATGGAAACCGTTGGCCCAATAGGCACCGCAATACCAGGTATGTCGGGTGCCGCTCAGTTCCTCCCAACGCGCTTGCGCGGCCACGGCGGCCAGGCTGTATTGCGGGTGGGCGTAGGTGTAGCGCGCGAGGATCTTCAGCGGGTTGATCATCGGCGTCTGGTTGAGGCTGACGCAGAAAGTGGTGGCACTGTCGATGCCTTGCAGGATGTTCATGTCATAGGTGACAGCGGCCTGGGTCTGCGCGTCGCCGCTGAGCCGGTAGTTCCAACTGGCCCAGGCCAGTTCGCGGTCGGGCAGCAGGCGTGTGTCGGTGTGCAGCACCACGTCGTTGTCGGCATAGGGCAGGGCGCCGAGGATCTCCTGTTCGGCCTGGCTCGGGTCGCCGAGCAAGGCGAGTGCCTGGTCGCTGTGGCAGGCGAACACCACCTTGTCGAAAGCTTCGGTGCCGGCGGCGCTGTGAATGATCACGCCCTCTGCGTCGCGCTCGACCAGGTGCACGGGGCAGTCGAGGCGGATGTGCTCACGAAAGCTGCGGGTCAGCGGTTCGATATAACGGCTGGAACCGCCCTCGATCACGCACCACTGCGGCCGGTTGTTCACCGAGAGCAAGCCGTGGTTCTTGAAGAAGCGCACAAAGAATTGCAGCGGAAAGTTCAGCATGTCCGCCAGGGACATCGACCAGATCGCCGCGCCCATCGGTACGATGTAATGCCGGATAAATCGCGGCCCGTAACCGCCGGCTTCGAGGTAGTCACCCAAGGTCATCTCGGCGCTGATGCGCTGCTCTTGCAGGTCCAGCGGTGCCTGGCGATTGAAGCGCAGGATGTCACGCAGCATGCCCCAGAAGCCCGGCGACAGAATATTGCGGCGCTGGGCAAACAGGCTGTTGAGGTTGTTGCCGTTGTACTCGAAGCCGCTGCTCTGGTCGCACACCGAAAAGCTCATTTCGGTGGGTTTGAAGGTGACGCCGATCTGCCCCAGCAGGCGAATGAAGTTGGGGTAGGTCCAGTCGTTGAACACGATGAAGCCAGTGTCCACCGCATAGGGTTTGCCCTCGACGGTGACGTTGACCGTGTGGGTATGCCCGCCGATACGGTCGCCCGCCTCGAACAGCGTGATGTCGTGACGGCGGCTGAGCAGGTAGGCGCTGGTCAGCCCGGCGATGCCGCTGCCGATAATGGCGATCTTCACAGGTCGTCCTTCTTCGGTGGCGGGCTGCGCAACATGCGTTTGCCGATGATCAATTGCGCGCGGTTCGGCAGTTTCGACAGCGGCCACAGCGTGGCGATAAACAGCGCCGGGAAGGCGATCTCCAGCGGGCGTTTTTCCAGCTTGGCGAAGATATGCCGCGCGGCCTTGTCGGCCGGCCAGCTCAGGGGCATCGGGAAGTCATTGCGTTCGGTGAGCGGGGTGTCGACGAAGCCCGGGCTGATCACCGTGACATCGATGTTCTCGGGCGACAGGCTGATGCGCAGGGATTCGAACAGGTAGCGCAGCCCGGCCTTGGACGCGCCATACGCTTCGGCCCGTGGCATCGGCAGGTAGGTCACGGCGCTGGCGACGCCCACCAGGTGTGGCGTGCGCCCGGCGCGCAACAACGGCAGCGCCGCTTCAATGCAGTAACTGCTGGCCAGCAGATTGGTGCGCACCACGTGTTCGATAATCGAGGAATCGAATTGCTTGGCGTCGACATATTCACAGGTACCGGCGTTGAGGATGACGGTGTCGACCGAACCCCAGGCCGCGCCGATGTGTTCACCGATCTCGCGCACTGTCTGGCTATTGGTCAGGTCGCCGGCCACCACCAGCACCTGGCCGGGGTACCGTTGGGCGAGCGCTTCCAGCGGGCCTTTGCTGCGCGAACTGAGGGCCACGTGGGCACCGCTGTTGAGCAACTCCACGGCCAATGCGGCACCGATGCCACTGCTGGCACCGGTCAGCCAATAACGACGGGGCGGCAGTGCGTTCATCCCACTCTCCTTTTCAACCAACTGACGACCCCACCCAGCACGGGAAGGTGTTCGTACAACAGGGCGCCGGCATCGAAGTAATCGCGGTGGCGGTACACCTTGTCATGCCACATCAAATGCGAGCAGCCCTCCACGCGGATAACCTTGCCTTTGCCCAGGCGCGGGTGGCAGAAGCTCATTTTCCAGCGCAGGTAACCTTCGCCCTCGGCCACCTGGTCGAAACCGTGGAAGTCGAAGCGCAGCTGGCTGACGTTGCTGTACAGCTCGGCGAAATACGTGTGCAGCGCAGTCAGGCCATGGATTTCATGCAGTGGGTCGGTGAACGCGATGTCCTTGCTGTAGAGGCTGTCGAGCAGCTGCAGGTTGTGCTTGTCCAGCGAGGCAAAGGTCTGGGCAAAGCGGCGCAGGAAGTCACTCATGTTCGGCGACCTCCTGGCGTGAAGGCAGGTTGCGAAAGGCCGCCAGGGCGCGTTCGCGGGATTTTTTCAGGTCGACAATCGAGCGCGGGTAATCCGCCACGCCAAACAAACCGCCAAGCGCTTGCGGGTTGTGCACTTCCTTCTTGTTCAGCGTGGCCAGTTCCGGCAGCCAGTGCTTGATAAATACGCCTTCGCTGTCGAATTTTTCCGACTGGCTCAGCGGGCTGAAAATCCGGAAATACGGCGCCGAATCGGTGCCGGTGGATGAACTCCATTGCCAGCCGCCGTTGTTGGCCGCGAGGTCGCCGTCGATCAGGTGACGCATGAAGAAGCGCTCGCCTTCGCGCCAGTCAATCAACAGGTTCTTGGTCAGGAACATCGCCACCACCATGCGCAGGCGGTTATGCATCCAGCCGGTTTCCAGCAGTTGGCGCATCGCGGCATCAATGATCGGCAGGCCGGTTCGGGCTTGCTGCCAGGCGGCGAGATCCCTGGGCGCATCACGCCAGGCCAGGGCTTCGGTCTCGGGACGGAAAGCGCGGTGACGGGAGACCCGTGGGTAGCCGACCAGAATGTGTTTGTAGAACTCACGCCACAGCAGTTCGTTGATCCACGTGATAGCGCCGATGTCGCCGCTTTCGAACTCGCCCTGGTTGGTTTGCAGTGCGGCGTGCAGGCATTGGCGCGGCGAAACCACGCCGGCGGCCAGGTAGGCGGAGAGCTGGCTGGTGCCGGGCTTGGCCGGAAAGTCGCGTTCGTCTTTGTAGTAGCTGATCTGCTGGTCGGCGAAGGCATCAAGGCGGCGGCGGGCTTCGTCTTCGCCGGCGGGCCAGAGGGCGCGCAGGGTCTCGCTGGGTGGTTCGAAGCCTTCGACCTGTTCGGGAATCGGATCGCGCTTGAGCGTGAGCGGGGCTTGGGCCTTGGGCGTTGCGACCAGGCGCGGCAAGGCGCTGTGCAGGCGCGCGTAGCAGACCTTGCGGAACTGGCTGAACACCTGGAAGTAGGTACCGGTCTTGGTCAGCACGCTGCCCGGTTGGAAAAACAGTTGGTCCAGGTAGCGGTGGAACGTCACGCCGTCGGCTTCCAATACCTGGGCGACGGCGGTATCGCGACGGCTTTCGTTGATGCCGTATTCCTCGTTGACGTGCACCGACTCCACGGACAGTTCCCGGCACAGTTGGCTCAACACGGCGGGGGCTTGGTCCCAGGTGGCGGCGTGGCGGATCAGCAAGGGAATGTTCAGTGCGCCCAGGGCCTGACTCAAGTGCTGCAGGTTGCGCAGCCAGAAATCCACTTTGCACGGCGCATCGTCGTGGGCCAGCCATTGCTCCGGCGTGATCAGGTACACGGCCGCCACCGGGCCGCGCTGGCAGGCGGCGGCCAGGGCGGTGTTGTCGTGAAGGCGCAAGTCGGTGCGCAGCCAGATCAAGTGCATTTAAATAAGTCCACGTTGGATCAGTAGCTGGTGGGCCGACAACGGGTCTTCGGCCACGAACAATTGCGCAATGTCTTGGGTTAATACGGCCAGCTCGGCCTGGTGGATGCATACCGTCGGTCCGACGATCAGTTTTGCGCAACCGACCCCGCCCAGCAGCTTGGTAAGTGCCGGCAATTGCAGGGCCTTGCTCGAGTACAGGAGCACGGCGCGCGGTTGCAGGTGTTCCGCCGCCAGGGCCAACTCGCCGGCGGGCAGCGGCCAGTCGAAGACTTCCACCGGGCAATCGGCACTGCTGGCCAGCCAGGCGCTGAGCCACAGGTGCGGCTCCAGGGGCAGGTCGGAGTGGTTGACCAGCAACAACGGCGCGCCGTGCAACTGACGATTATTGTGGTAGATACGTGCACCGAACTTGCTGCGCAGCCAGGACAGGAAAAACACCCGCTCCATCTGTGCGCCAAACTGGCCTTGCCAGCGTTGCTCCAACTCCTGCAGCAACGGCAGCAGCAGCTGCTCACACAGGGTGCGCGGCGGGTACAGCGCCATGGCCTGGTTGAATACATCGTCCACCCGGCGTTCGGCCAGCTCGCTGACGGCCTGTACCAGGTTCTGGCGCAAGGCTTGCCACTCGTTCTCTACCGCGTCGGGAAGGGCTTGGGCAGAATCGAGCAGGCCTTTGACCTGGCTGACCGGTACGCCGCGATTGAGCCAGGTGAGGATGGTGTGGATACGTTGTACATGCTCGGCGCTGAACAGCCGATGACCCTTGGGCGTGCGCTGGGGCACGATCAGGCCATAACGGCGTTCCCAGGCGCGCAGGGTCACGGCGTTGACGCCGGTCTGGCGCGCCACTTCACGAATCGGCAGCCAGCCGTCTTCGAGGGCTTGGGCGATGTCTGCGCCGGATTCGTCTTGCAAGACAGCGGTCATGACGCTTTTCATGGTTTAGATCGCATTACGCAGGCTGAGATTTTCCGGGTGCGGCTGCAAGTAGGCCTGCTGCGCGATGTAGCGATCCGGGTGTTGGCGAAAGTGATGCTTGAGCAGGGTCAACGGCACTACCAGCGGCACGATGCCCTGCTGGTACTGGCCGATGACCGTCTGCATTTCCTGTTTGTCATCGGCGCTGATGGCCTGCTTGAGATAGCCACTGATGTGTTGCAGCACGTTGGTGTGGGTGCCGCGGGTGGCGCACTTTTTCAGGCCGGTCATCAGGTCGCTGAAATAGCAGGCGGCCAACTCGTCGAGATTGACGTCCTTGGCCATGCTGCCGAGGCGGTGGCCCAGGCTCTTGTAATGCATCAGGCTGTGGGCCATCAGCAAATACTTGTAGCGCGAGTGAAAAGCCAGCAAGCGGTGGCGGGTCAGGCCCTCGGCCAACAGTTGCTGCCAACTGGCGTAGACGAAGACGCGGGTCAGGAAGTTTTCCCGCAGTACCGGGTCATTCAGGCGGCCATCTTCTTCAACCGGCAGGTTCGGGTGACGCGCGCAGAACGCCTGGGCGTAGATGCCACGCCCGCCGCCATCCACCGGCGCTCCGTTTTCACGGTAGACCTTGACGCGTTCCAGTCCACAGGACGGCGACTTCTGCATGAAGATGTAGCCGCACAGGTCGGTGTGCTCGGCGGCCATTTTGCGACCGTATGCATCCAGTGGCGCGGTGACATTCAGCTCGCGGTGCACGGTGCCAACGGCCTGGGGCTGTTCGGCGTCGCCCACCAGGCGAATGGTTTCACGGGGAATACCCAGGCCGATCGCCACTTCCGGGCACAGCGGCACGAAGTCGAAATACTCGGCGAGTACCTCGCTGCATAGCTGGGATTGCTTGTGACCGCCATTGAAGCGCACGTTCTCGCCCAGCAGGCAGGCGCTGATGCCAATCTTCGGCTTGATGGGCGGTGTGGTGGGCATGGCCAAACCTCTGCAAGATTCCTGTACAAGATCTAAAATCTGTACAACTAAGTCTCATCATAGGTTTGATGCTGTACAAGTCAAATGTTTTGTATAGGTATTCGCGAGGAGGCTATTTCCAGCCGATTTGCCAATCCTCGGCATTTTGCAGGGTTTGCCAGGCCAGGCGTTCAGCGCGCCTGGTCATCACGGCTTGCAACTCGATCTCCAGCAGAGTGCCTTCCTCGTCACGAAACAGCTCGGTCACCAGGAAGTGTTTTTCTTTATTGCGGGGCCGGGCTGCCGTCCACTTCGACAGCAGCAATTTGGCGGGGTTGATGCGGTTCATTGCAGGTGCTCGATCAACCGTCGCGCGGCTTCCTGGCCACTGAGCCATGCCCCTTCCACCCGGCCCGAGAGGCACCAGTCGCCGCACACGTAAAGGCCCAGGTCGGCGTCGGCCAGCACACCGAATTCATGGGCGCTGGAGGGGCGTGCGTAGAGCCAGCGGTGCGCCAGGCTGAAGGACGGTGCGGGCATGGCGCTGTGCAGCAATTCGGCGAAGGCGCCGTGCAGGTGTTCGATCACCGCTTCCTTGGACAGGTCCAGGTGGGCCTTGCTCCAAGTGCTGGTGGCGTGCAGCACCCAGGTGTCGAGGGTGTTGTCGCGCCCGGGTTTGCTGCGGTTGCGCGCCAGCCAGTCGAGCGGGCTGTCTTGCACGAAGCAGCCTTCCATTGGCGTATCCAGGGGCTTGTCGAAGGCCAGGGCAATGGCCCAGGTCGGGTCCATCTTCACGCCGGCGGCAGCACTCGCCAATTTGGGCGCTGCCGCCAGCAGCGCAGTGGCCTGGGGGGCAGGCGTGGCGACGATCACATGGCTGAACGGGCCGTGATTGCCGCCGTCGGCATCCAGCAGGTTCCAGTGTTGCTTGCCTTGGAACACTTCGGTGATGCGGCAACCGAACTCCACCGGCAGGTCGTCGAGCAGTGCGCGGGTGATTGCGCTCATGCGTGGCGTGCCGACCCAGCGGATTTGTTCATCGGGGGAGGGCGTGAGCTGGCCGGACTTGAAGTTGTACAGCTGCGGCTTCCATTGCTCGGCCCAGCCGTTGTTTTGCCAGCGCTGCACTTCGTTGACGAAGCGTCGGTCGCGGGCGGTGAAGTATTGAGCGCCCATGTCCAAGGCGCCAGCATCGCTGCGCTTACTGGACATGCGGCCGCCGCTGCCGCGGCTTTTATCGAAGAGTTGTACAACGTGCCCGGCGTCTTGTAACGCTCGGGCGGCGGAGAGACCGGCGATGCCGGTGCCGATGATCGCGATGGGGACAGTCATGGGAGGCCTCGTTTTACCGTTGGGTACAGACTACGCCGACACCAATAGCTGTACAATATTGTTTTTTGGTATAAGTTTTGGCGTACCTGATCGCTTGGCGTGGCCTATGGTTAACCATGAGGCTTAAACAAAAGTCACGCCCGATTACAAATTGATCCCTGCTTATAAAATAGACTAGTGATCGGCGGCGAACGTTACATGAGGAGCGTCCCATGCATATTTTGCTGACCGGCGGTACCGGCCTGATCGGTCGCCAACTCTGCCAACACTGGATTGCCCAGGGTCATCGCCTGACGGTGTGGAGTCGCCATCCTGAAGACGTCGCCCGGTTGTGCGGTGCCACGGTGCAGGGTGTTGGCCGTCTGGAGGACGTGACCGACGCGGTGGACGCGGTGGTCAACCTGGCTGGCGCGCCGATCGCTGACCGTCCCTGGACCCACAAACGCAAGGCGTTGTTGTGGAGCAGCCGCATCGGCTTGACCGAAACTCTGTTGGCCTGGCTCGACGGCCTGGCGCAAAAACCGGCGGTGCTGGTTTCCGGTTCGGCGGTGGGTTGGTACGGCGACGGTGGCGAGCGCGAACTGACCGAGGCCAGTGGCCCGGTACAGGACGATTTCCCCAGCCAACTCTGCATCGCCTGGGAAGAAACCGCCCAGCGCGCCGAAGCGATGGGCATTCGCGTGGTGCTGGTGCGTACGGGGTTGGTGCTGGCGGCCGAGGGCGGCTTTTTGTCGCGCCTGTTGCTGCCGTTCAAACTCGGGCTGGGCGGGCCTATCGGCAAGGGGCGGCAGTGGATGCCGTGGGTGCATATCAAGGATCAAATCGCCCTGATTGATTTTCTTCTGCACAAGGATGACGCCAGCGGTCCTTATAATGCCTGCGCGCCGCACCCGGTGCGTAACCGCGAGTTCGCCAAGACATTGGGCCAGATGCTGCACCGCCCGGCGTTCATGCCGATGCCGGCCTTTGCATTGAAGGTGGGTTTGGGCGAGTTATCGGGGCTGTTGCTGGGCGGGCAGAAGGCGATCCCCGAACGCTTGATGGCCGCCGGTTTCATTTTCCAGTTCACTGAGTTGCATGCGGCTTTGGATGACTTGTCCAGCCGCCTCTAAGAGATAGGATGTTGCATGACGGATCACGCGTTGTTACTGGTCAACTTGGGTTCACCGGCCTCCACTTCGGTGGCCGATGTGCGCAGCTACCTCAATCAGTTCCTGATGGACCCTTATGTAATCGACCTGCCGTGGCCGGTGCGGCGCTTGCTGGTGTCGTTGATCCTGATCAAGCGCCCTGAGCAATCTGCGCATGCCTACGCCTCTATATGGTGGGACGAGGGTTCGCCGCTGGTGGTGCTCAGTCGTCGCCTGCAACAGCAGATGACCGCGCAGTGGACCCAGGGGCCCGTGGAGTTGGCGATGCGTTATGGCGAGCCTTCCCTGGAAACGACGCTCACGCGGTTGGCCGCCCAAGGTATTCAGAAAGTGACTCTGGCGCCCCTGTACCCGCAGTTTGCCGACAGCACCGTGACCACGGTGATTGAAGAAGCCAAGCGGGTAGTGCGCGAGAAAAAGCTCAACGTACAGTTCTCGATCCTGCAGCCGTTCTACGACCAGGCGGAATACCTCGACGCGTTGGCAGCCAGCGCCCGACCTTATATAGATGCGCATTACGATCACTTGCTGCTGAGTTTCCACGGCTTGCCCGAGCGCCATCTGAAAAAGCTCGACCCTACGGGCGCGCATTGTTTCAAGGATGCGGACTGTTGCAAGAACGCCTCGCCTGAGGTGCTCGCTACCTGCTACCGCGCGCAATGCTTCAGCGTCGCCCGGGATTTCGCCGCGCGCCTGGGCTTGCCCGACGACAAATGGTCAGTGGCGTTCCAATCGCGCCTGGGCCGCGCGAAGTGGATCGAACCCTACACCGAGGCACGCCTGGACGCGCTGGCCCGGCAAGGGGTGAAAAAGCTGCTGGTGATGTGCCCGGCGTTTGTTGCCGATTGCATCGAGACCCTGGAAGAGATCGGTGATCGTGGTCGGGAGCAATTCCGCGAGGCGGGCGGTGAGGAGCTGGTGCTGGTGCCGTGTTTGAATGACGATCCACAGTGGGCAGCGGCGCTCAATACTCTCTGCGAAAGAGCACCGCTGTCACTGTAGGAGCGAGGGGGACGCCTAGTTCTTGCTCGCGAAGGTCGTTAACGATAACGCAGTGCATCTGGGGTAACGCGGCGCTCTCAGGTGCTTCGCGAGCAAGCTCGCTCCTACAAGGGAGGATTAGAGGTTGAGAGTCAGGCTGACGGTGAGATTGCGCGGTTCGCCGGGATTGACCCAGTAATTGCTGTAGGACCGCTCGTAGTACTTTTCATCGAACAGGTTGTTGAGGTTCAGGCCCACGGTGACGTTCTGCGTGGCCTTGTAATGGGCCAGCAAGTCGACGGTGTGGTAGGCGGGCAGTTCAAAGCGGCTGCCCGCTTCACCCGAGCGATCCCCTACATAGGTGAACGCCGCGCCCAGGTCTGAACCGCGTAACGCACCTTCCTGGAATTCATACACCCCCAACAGACTGCCGCTGCGCTTGGCCACGCCGAGAATGCGGCTGCCCGCCGGAATGGCTTTATCACCCTTGGTCACTTCGGCATCGATGTAGGCAAAAGCGCCGATTATCCGTACGGCATCCGTTAGCTGTCCTGTCAGTTGCAGGTCGAAGCCCTGGCTGCGTGCCTTGCCCATGGCGCGGTTGGTATTGGTGGCCGGGTCCAGGGCCAGCACGTTTTCCTTTTCGATATGGAAGGCGGCTAGGGTGGCGCTGAGTCGGTCGTCGAACAGCTCGCTCTTGATCCCCACCTCATAGCCCACGCCTTCTTCGGGCTTGAAGGTTTTACCGGTGGCGTCCAGGCCGCTGTTGGGCTTGAACGAGGTGGAGGCGTTGGCGAACACCCCTACCTCAGGTGTCAGTTGGTAGAGCAGGCCAGCGCGCTGGGTGAGTGCGTCGTGGGTTTGCCGACTCTTGGCGTGGTTGCGGGTGAAGTCGTCGGTGCTTTGTTCGAAGTGCTCGAGGCGCGCGCCGACCATGCCGCGCAGGCGGTCGGTAAAGATGATCTGGTCTTGCAGGTTCAGCGCCTGGCTTTTGGTCTGTTCGAAGAAGTCGGTGCCGGAGCTTGCGCCATTGGGTTTGGGCTGGCCGTAGACCGGGTTGTAGAGGTCGATGGCGTAGGGGCTGCCGGCAATGGCGGTGACGCGTTCTTTCTTGCGGTAATCCTCGTACTCGGTGCCGACCAGCAGTTCGTGCTGCCAACTGCCAATGTCGAACAGACCGCGCAGTTCCAACTGGGTGATGCTGTCGTGCCAACCCATGGAGCGTTCGCGGTAACGGCGGTCGAGGGTGTGGCCGTCAGCGTTCAGTGCGCGGTTTTCCGAGGCGTCGCCCCACAGGCTGCCCTGTTTGTAATGGCTGGCCAGGCGCAGTTTCCAGGCGTCGTTGAGGTGATGCTCAAGGGTGGCCTGGATGCGGTTGTTGTGGTTATCAATATCACCGTCGTTGGGCTCGCCGAGGAAGGTGGCGCGCGATACGCCTGGGGCGTCGACGATGCCCCGGTCGAAGGTGGAGCTGTGGCGTACGAATTCGCTTTCCACCAGCAGGCGGGTGTCCGGGTCCAGCTGCCAGCTGAAGGAGGGCGCGACAAATACGCGCTTGCGCTCGACGTGGTCGCGGAAGCTGTTGTTGTCCTCCACCGCCAGGTTGACCCGTGACAGCAGGTTGCCCTCACTGTCCAGCGGCGTATTGACGTCGACGGCAGTGCGATAACGGTCCCAACTGCCGGCGCTGGTTTGCAGGGTGGTGAAGGCTTCAGGCTGAGGCTTTTTGGTGACGATATTCACGGTGCCGCCGGGATCGCCACGGCCGTAAAGGCTGGCGGCCGGGCCTTTGAGCACTTCGATGCGTTCGATATTGGCCGCGTCCGGCGTGCTCGGGTAGCCCCGGTTGGCGCTGAAGCCGTCCTGGTAGAACTCCGACGTGGTGAAGCCGCGCACGCTGTATTCGTAGAGCGTGAGGCCGCCAAAGTTGTTCTGCTTGGACACGCCGCCGGCAAACTCCAGGGCGCGTTCCACGTTGGTGCTGCCCAGGTCCGTGAGTACCGAGGCAGGAATCACGCTGATGGACTGTGGGATGTCGCGCAGGGCGGTGTCGGTTTTGGTCGCACTGGCAGAGCGCGTGGCGCGATAGCCTTTGACCGGGCCGGTGGCCGATTCATAGGCGTCGGTGGTGACGCTGATGGCGTCCAGCTCAACGGTGTTGTCTTCGGCAAAGGCGGGGTCCAGCAGCAAACCCAAGGCCAGGCCAGCCAAGGGGGCAAACTTTCGAGACGGCATGATAGAGCGTTCCAATAACGATATTGAAACAATATAACATGTCTAATGAGAATGGATTTGCTTTGAAATATGAGCTTACAGGTACCCGCAAACGGGTACCTGGCGAGGTGGTTTATTCTTCTTCCTTGACCGGTGCAGGCGGTGGACGCAGACCGATTTCCGCCAGCAGCTTGATCTCTTTACCGTTGCGCATCACCTGGATCGCCACCTTGTCGGTCGGCTTGATCCGCGCCACTTGGTTCATCGATTTGCGACCATCACCGGCCGGTTCGCCGTTGATGCTGAGGATCACATCCCCCAATTGCAGGCCGGCTTTCTGCGCCGGGCCATCGCGGAAGATCCCGGCGACCACGATGCCAGGGCGCCCGGTCAGGCCAAACGATTCGGCCAGTTCCTTGGTCAACGGCTGTACTTCAATCCCCAGCCAGCCGCGAATGACCTGGCCGTGCTCGATGATCGACTTCATCACTTCCATCGCCAGCTTCACCGGGATCGCAAAACCGATGCCCTGGGAACCGCCGGACTTGGAGAAAATCGCCGTGTTGATACCGGTCAGGTTGCCATTGGCATCCACCAGCGCACCGCCGGAGTTGCCCGGGTTGATCGCCGCGTCGGTCTGGATGAAGTCTTCGTAGCTGTTAAGCCCCAGCTGGTTACGCCCGGTCGCGCTGATGATGCCCATGGTCACCGTCTGGCCCACCCCGAACGGGTTGCCGATGGCCAGTGCCACATCACCCACCCGCAGCCCATCGGAGCGGCCGAGGGTGATGGACGGCAGGTTTTTCAAATCGATCTTCAGTACCGCGAGGTCGGTTTCCGGGTCGCTGCCCACCACACGGGCCAGGGTCTCGCGGCCATCGCGCAGGGCCACCACAATCTGGTCGGCGCCGGTGGTCACGTGGTTATTGGTGAGGATGTAGCCTTCGGGGCTCATGATCACCCCGGAACCCAGGCTGGACTCCATGCGGCGCTGCTTGGGCCCGTTGTCACCGAAATAGCGGCGGAACTGCGGGTCTTCAAACAACGGGTGCGCCGGCTTGTTGATGACCTTGGTGGTGTACAGGTTGACCACGGCCGGAGCGGCGATGACCACCGCGTCCGCGTAAGTCACCGGGCCTTGCACCACCGCGCTGGTCTGCGGCGCCTGTTGCAGGTTGACATCAAGGCTGGGTAAGCCCACCAACTGGGGATAACGCTGAATAATCAGCATCGCGATCAGCACGCCAGCCAGCAATGGCCATCCAAAAAAACGCAGTGCCTTGAGCATCAAGTAAGTCCTGACAGGTTGCAGGGGGCGGGAGAGCGCCCATAATGTCGCGCATTATACGAGGCTGCGAGCGCCTCGGAACGGGATATTTAGGAGTCTTTTATGGCCGTCCCCCTTACCACCCTCGTCGAGGAAGCGGACCGCTACCTTGGCAGCGCAAAAATTGCCGATTATTGCCCCAATGGCCTGCAGGTCGAGGGCCGGCCGCAAGTGATGCGCATCGTCAGCGGCGTTACCGCAAGCCTTGCCCTGCTGGACGCGGCCGTCGAAGCCCAGGCCGATTTGATCCTGGTGCACCACGGTTATTTCTGGAAAGGCGAAAATCCCTGCATCACCGGCATGAAGCAACGCCGCCTGAAAACCCTGCTCAAACACGACATCAGCCTGCTGGCCTACCACCTGCCACTGGACCTGCACCCTGACGTTGGCAATAACGTGCAACTCGCCCGCCAGTTGGACATCACCGTCGAAGGTCCGCTGGACCCGAGCAACCCCAGGATCGTCGGCCTGGTTGGCTCGCTCGCCGAACCGCTGTCACCCCGCGACTTCGCCCGCCGCGTACAGGACGTGATGGGCCGCGAGCCGCTGCTGATCGAAGGCAGCCAGATGATCCGCCGCGTCGGCTGGTGCACCGGCGGTGGCCAGGGTTACATCGACAACGCCATCGCCGCCGGTGTCGACTTGTTCCTGAGTGGCGAAGCTTCCGAGCAAACCTTCCACAGCGCGCGCGAAAACGACATCAGCTTTATCGCCGCCGGCCACCACGCCACCGAGCGCTACGGCGTACAGGCGCTGGGCGATTACCTGGCGCGGCGCTTTGCCCTGGAGCATCTGTTCATCGATTGCCCCAACCCGATTTGACTGCCAAACCTTGGGGCATATTGATATACCGTTTCGATCTAGATGGCGCCCTGAATAGAAGCAGGTGCTGTGCTAGCATGCCCCGCTCGAACACGGCCCGCTGGCCGTCCATAAGATCGTTTTTCCGTGAGTAACCATGGTCGACAAACTGACGCATCTGAAACAGCTGGAGGCGGAAAGCATCCACATCATCCGCGAGGTCGCCGCCGAGTTCGATAACCCGGTGATGCTCTACTCGATCGGTAAAGACTCCGCCGTGATGCTGCACCTGGCGCGCAAGGCCTTCTTCCCGGGCAAGCTGCCGTTCCCGGTGATGCACGTCGACACCCGCTGGAAATTCCAGGAGATGTACAAGTTCCGCGACAAGATGGTCGAAGAACTGGGCCTGGACCTGATCACCCACGTCAACCCGGACGGTGTGGCGCAGGGCATCAACCCGTTCACCCACGGCAGCGCCAAGCACACCGACATCATGAAGACCGAAGGCCTCAAGCAGGCCTTGGACAAGCATGGTTTCGACGCTGCCTTCGGCGGTGCCCGTCGCGATGAAGAGAAATCCCGTGCCAAAGAGCGCGTGTACTCGTTCCGCGACAGCAAGCACCGCTGGGACCCGAAGAACCAGCGCCCGGAGCTGTGGAACGTCTACAACGGCAACGTCAACAAGGGTGAGTCGATCCGTGTGTTCCCGCTGTCCAACTGGACCGAGCTGGACATCTGGCAGTACATCTACCTGGAAGGCATCCCGATCGTACCGCTGTACTTCGCCGCCGAACGCGATGTCATCGAGAAGAACGGCACGTTGATCATGATCGACGACGACCGCATCCTCGAGCACCTGTCCGACGAAGACAAAGCCCGAATCGTCAAAAAGAAAGTACGTTTCCGTACCCTTGGTTGCTACCCGTTGACGGGCGCGGTGGAGTCCGAAGCCGAGACGCTGACGGACATCATTCAGGAAATGCTCCTGACGCGAACTTCCGAGCGCCAGGGCCGTGTCATCGACCACGATGGTGCAGGCTCGATGGAAGATAAAAAACGTCAAGGCTATTTCTAAGGGGCTGTCATGTCGCATCAATCTGATTTGATCAGCGAGGACATCCTCGCCTACCTGGGCCAGCACGAGCGCAAGGAAATGTTGCGCTTCCTGACCTGCGGCAACGTCGACGACGGCAAGAGCACCCTGATCGGGCGCCTGCTGCACGACTCCAAGATGATCTACGAAGATCACCTGGAAGCCATCACCCGCGATTCGAAGAAGTCCGGCACCACTGGTGACGACATCGACCTGGCGTTGCTGGTCGACGGCCTGCAGGCCGAGCGTGAGCAGGGCATCACCATCGATGTCGCCTACCGCTACTTCTCCACCGCCAAGCGCAAATTCATCATCGCCGACACCCCCGGCCATGAGCAGTACACCCGCAACATGGCCACCGGTGCCTCCACCTGTGACCTGGCGATCATCCTGATCGACGCCCGCTACGGCGTGCAGACCCAGACCCGTCGCCATAGCTATATCGCCTCGTTGCTGGGCATCAAGCACATCGTGATCGCCGTCAACAAGATGGACATCAATGGCTTTGACCAAAGCGTGTTCGAGTCGATCAAGGCGGATTACCTGAAGTTCGCCGAGGGCATCGCCTTCAAGCCGAGCACCATGGCATTCGTGCCGATGTCGGCGCTCAAGGGCGACAACGTGGTGAACAAGAGCGAGCACTCGCCCTGGTACACCGGCCAGTCGCTGATGGAGATCCTCGAGACCGTCGAGATCGCCAACGACCGCAACTACACCGACCTGCGCTTCCCGGTGCAGTACGTCAACCGTCCGAACCTGAACTTCCGTGGGTTTGCCGGCACCCTGGCCAGCGGCATCGTGCACAAGGGCGATGAAGTCGTGGTGCTGCCGTCGGGCAAGAGCAGCCGCGTCAAATCCATCGTCACCTTCGAGGGTGAGCTGGAGCACGCCGGCCCAGGCCAGGCCGTGACCCTGACCATGGAAGACGAGATCGACATCTCCCGTGGCGACCTGTTGGTGCATGCCGACAACGTGCCGCAAGTGACCGACGCCTTCGACGCCATGCTGGTGTGGATGGCCGAAGAGCCGATGCTGCCGGGCAAGAAATACGACATCAAGCGCGCCACCAGCTATGTGCCGGGTTCCATCACCAGCATCGTGCACCGTGTGGACGTGAACACCCTGGCCGAAGGCCCGGCGAGTTCGCTGCAGTTGAACGAGATCGGCCGGGTCAAGGTCAGCCTCGACGCCGCCATCGCGTTGGATGGCTATGACAGCAACCGCACCACCGGTGCGTTTATCGTCATCGACCGCTTGACCAACGGCACCGTGGGCGCCGGCATGATCATCGCACCGCCGGTCACTCACGGCAGTGCGGCTCATCACGGCAAGTTGGCCCATGTCGCCACCGAAGAGCGCGCCCAGCGTTTCGGCCAGCAACCGGCCACTGTGTTGTTCAGCGGCCTGTCGGGCGCGGGCAAGAGCACCTTGGCCTACGCGGTCGAGCGCAAGCTGTTCGACATGGGGCGTGCGGTGTTTGTGCTGGATGGCCAGAACCTGCGTCACGACCTGAATAAAGGGTTGCCCCAGGACCGTGCCGGGCGTACCGAGAACTGGCGTCGTGCCGCTCACGTAGCGCGTCAGTTCAACGAAGCCGGCCTGCTGACCCTGGCCGCGTTCGTCGCTCCGGATGCCGAAGGCCGTGAACAGGCCAAGGCGCTGATTGGCAGCGACCGCCTGCTGACCGTGTACGTGCAGGCCTCGCCGCTGGTGTGTGCCGAGCGTGATCCGCAGGGCTTATACGCTGCCGGTGGGGACAACATCCCTGGCGAATCCTTCCCGTACGACGTGCCGTTGAATGCCGATCTGGTGATCGACACCCAGGCCCTGTCGCTGGAAGACAGCGTCAAGCAAGTGCTGGAACTGTTGCGTCAGCGCGGCGCGATCTAAACCTCGCGGCCACAAAAAAGCCCGCCCCCGAGTGATCGGTGGCGGGCTTTTTTACATCTTCAAGATCGGGCTCGGTCAAATGTGGGAGGGGGCTTGCCCCCGATAGCGGTGGATCAGTAACAGATGTGCTGACTGACACACTGCTATCGGGGGCAAGCCCCCTCCCACATTTTGGTCATCGTTTGCCTGGGAAGTCTGTGTGCAGCTTGTCCAGCAACGCATCCTTGGCTTCCCACAGTTGGTTAATCCACCCCTGGAACGCCAACCGATATTCCCCATCCTGTTCATAATTCTTACCGATAAACTCGGTCGGAATCTGCACCTCTTCAAACTGCACCACCACGTCCTGCACGTTCCCGCACAGCAAATCCCAATACCCTGGGCGTCCGCCAGGGTAGTGAATGGTCACGTTGACCAGTGATTTCAGCTGTTCCCCCATGGCGTCCAGCACAAACGCGATACCACCCGCCTTGGGCTTGAGCAGGTAGCGAAACGGCGACTTCTGCTGTGCGTGCTTGTCCGGCGTAAAGCGCGTGCCTTCGGCAAAGTTGAAAATGCCGACCGGATTGTCGCGAAACTTCGCACAGGTCTTGCGGGTGGTTTCCAAGTCTTTGCCTTTCTTCTCTGGGTGTTTTTCCAGGTAGGCCTTGGTGTAGCGCTTCATGAAGGGAAAGCCCAGCGCCCACCACGCCAAGCCAATCACCGGCACCCAGATCAACTCCTGCTTGAGGAAGAACTTCAGCGGGCGAATGCGTCGATTGAGCACGTATTGCAGGACCATGATGTCAACCCAGCTCTGGTGGTTGCTGGTCACCAGGTACGAATGCTGGTAGTCCAGGCCTTCAAGGCCTTTAAGGTGCCAACGGGTGCTGCGCACCAGGTTCATCCAACCCTTGTTGTTGGTGACCCAGGCTTCATGGGTGTGGTTCATCAGCCATTCGCTGAAGCGCTTGGCGAAGGGCAGTGCCTTGAACAGCGCCACGATGAACAGGAATGAGCACAGCAGGATCGTGTTCAGCGCCAGCAACAAGGACGCGATCACCCCGCGCACGGCGGCAGGTAGAAAATCCAGCATTTAGATATCCATAGGTCGGTTGGCGGCTTGGATCGCAGTCAGTGCGATGGTGTACACGATGTCGTCGACCTGGGCGCCGCGTGGCAGGTCGTTGACCGGTTTGCGCAGGCCTTGGAGCATCGGCCCCAGGCTGACGCAATCGGCACTGCGTTGCACGGCCTTGTGGGTGGTATTGCCGGTGTTCAGGTCCGGGAACACAAACACAGTGGCTTTGCCGGCGACCAGGCTGTCGGGGGCCAGTTGGCGGGCGACGGTTTCGTTGGCGGCGGCGTCGTATTGCAACGGGCCGTCGATCAGCAGCGAGCTTTGCTGTTCGTGAGCGAGCAGGGTGGCTTCGCGGACTTTTTCCACTTCTTCACCGCTGGCTGAATCGCCACTGGAGTAGCTGATCATCGCCACGCGGGGGGTGATACCGAAGGCGGCGGCCGAGTCGGCGCTTTGCAAGGCGATTTCCGCCAGCTCGGCGGCGCTTGGGTGTGGGTTCATCACGCAGTCGCCGTAGACCAGCACCTGCTCGGGGAACAGCATGAAGAACACCGACGACACCAGGGTGCAGCCCGGCGCGGTCTTGATCAGCTGCAGGGCCGGGCGAATGGTGTTGGCGGTGGAGTGGATAACCCCGGAGACCAAGCCGTCCACTTCATCCAGTGCGAGCATCATGGTGGCGATCACCACGGTGTCTTCCAGTTGCTGCTCGGCCATCGGCGCATTCAGGCTCTTGCTCTTGCGCAGGGCGACCATGGGCTCCACGTAGCGCTGGCGAATCAGGTCCGGGTCGAGAATCTCCAGGCCCTCGGGTAATTCGATGCCTTGGGCGCGCGCGACGGCTTCCACGTCAGCCGGCTTGGCCAGCAGCACGCAGCGCGCGATACCCCGCGCCTGGCAGATGGCGGCGGCTTGCACGGTCAGCGGCTCACTGCCCTCGGGCAGCACAATGCGTTTGTTGGCGGCCTGGGCGCGTTGGATCAACTGGTAGCGGAACACCGCCGGCGACAGGCGCATCTCCCGTGGCGTGCCGCAGCGCTGGTGCAGCCAGCGCGCATCGAGGTGGCTGGCGACGAAATCGGTGATGATCTCCGCGCGCTCGCGGTCATCGATCGGGATTTCCTTGTTGAGGTTGTTGAGCAGGTTGGCGGTTTCGTAGGAACCGGTACTTACCGACAGCACCGGCAACCCGGCCTGGAACGCGCCGCGGCACAGATCCATGATGCGCGGGTCGGGCAGGGTATCGCTGGTCAGCAGCAGGCCGGCCAGGGGCACGCCGTTGATCGCGGCCAGGCTGACGGCGAGGATGATGTCGTCACGGTCGCCAGGGGTCACCACCAGCACGCCGGGCTTGAGCAGTTCCACGGTGTTACGCATGGTGCGGGCGCAGATGATGATCTTGGTCATGCGCCGGGTTTCGTAGTCGCCGGCGTTGAGGATCTGCGCGCCCATCAGGTCGGCCACGTCGCGGGTGCGAGGGGCGTTGAGTTCCGGCTGGTAAGGAATGCAGCCGAGCAGGCGGAAATCGCCGCTGCGCAGCAAGGGCGAATGCTCCTTGAGGCGTGCCGAGAAGGCTTCCATGCTTTCGTCGGTGCGCACCTTGTTCAGGATCACACCGAGCACTTTCGGGTCTTTCGGCCCGCCGAACAGTTGGGCCTGCAGTTCCACGCGGCCGGAGAGTTCGGTGAGCACTTCGTTTTCCGGGGCCGAGACCAGGATCACTTCCGCATCCAGGCTCTTGGCCAGGTGCAGGTTGACCCGTGCCGCATAGCTGGCGCTGCGGGTCGGTACCATGCCTTCGACGATCAGCACGTCCTTGCCCACGGCGGCTTGCTGATAAAGGGTGATGATTTCTTCGAGCAGTTCGTCGAGCTGGCCGTCGCCGAGCATCCGCTCCACGTGAGCCAGGCCTAGGGGCTGTGGCGGCTTGAGGCCATGGGTGCGAGCCACCAGCTCGGTGGAGCGCTCGGGGCCGGTATCGCCAGGATGTGGCTGGGCAATCGGCTTGAAAAAACCGACTTTCAGGCCGGCTCGCTCAAGGGTGCGCACCAGCCCAAGGCTGATGGAGGTCAGACCCACACCAAAATCGGTGGGCGCGATAAAAAAAGTCTGCATGCGAATTCTCTGGAGGTGCATGGCTTCGGTGGCGCTCTATGGTTGAGTGTCTACCGGGAATCAGGCGCCAAGGTTATCGTTATTCGGGCGCTTGCGCACACCAGCCGCAGGCAAAGGGCTGGCCTATTTTTTCCAGGCGCTGCGCGGCGTCGAGTACCCAGGCGCGCGACTGCCACGGCGGCAGGTGGCGCAGGTGCTGGGTATGGCCGCAAGACAGCGCGGCAACCCAGTGACCCTCCTCGTCCTGGTGGAAACCGATGATCAAGGATGCCGTTGATCGGCCCCGTCCGTCCGGGTTCTGTTCGCTTTCGGGCAAATCCTTGTTTAGACTTGTCCGTTCTTCATTCTTATGCAAAAGGTCTCGCCCCATGACGATCGCCGCTAACAAGGCTGTCTCCATCGACTATACCCTGACCAACGACGCTGGTGAGGTCATCGACAGCTCAGCCGGCGGCGCGCCGCTGGTCTACCTGCAAGGCGCGGGTAACATCATCCCAGGCCTGGAAAAGGCTCTGGAAGGCAAGGCTGTCGGCGATGAGCTGAAAGTGTCCGTAGAACCTGAAGATGCCTACGGCGAATACTCCGCCGAGCTGGTCAGCACCCTGAGCCGCAGCATGTTCGAAGGTGTTGATGAGTTGGAAGTGGGCATGCAGTTCCACGCTTCCGCGCCGGACGGTCAAATGCAGATCGTCACCATCCGTGACCTGGACGGCGACGATGTCACCGTCGACGGCAACCACCCTCTGGCTGGCCAGCGCCTGAACTTCCAAGTGAAGATCGTTGCCATCCGCGACGCTTCCCAGGAAGAAGTGGCCCACGGTCATGTCCACGGTGAAGGCGGTCATCACCATTGATTGATGTTTTGATCAAGTGGTAGCAAAAACGCCCCGACTGGTTCGGGGCGTTTTTTTGGGTCTGAAAATGTGGGAGTAGTGGTGTTTTTCAGGCACAAACAAAAATGCCCCAGACCTTTCGGTATGGGGCATTTCTTAACTGTTTCGCAACCGGGGTTGCGTTGCAGTTGCTACCACTTAGGCTGCAGCAGGAACGCTCAGAGCCTTGATGTGGCCATTCAGGCGGCTCTTATGACGAGCGGCCTTGTTCTTGTGGATGATGCCTTTATCGGCCATACGGTCGATAACTGGCACAGCCAGAACGTAAGCTGCTTGAGCTTTTTCAGCGTCTTTGGTGTCGATGGCTTTAACTACATTCTTGATGTAGGTACGAACCATGGAACGCAGGCTGGCGTTGTGGCTGCGACGCTTCTCAGCCTGTTTTGCACGTTTTTTGGCGGAAGGTGTGTTGGCCACCGTCGAGCTCCTCGAAAGACTTTTTAGGAAATAGCAAACAAAATAGGCCGCGAATCATGCCGATGACTTGATGTGTTGTCAAGGCCGGCTGATGCGAACTGCTGAGTGGTCGATCTGAAGAGGCGGGTGATTTATTTCCGGCGCTTGACCTGTAAACTCGCGAGCTTTGGCGCTGTGCTGTTGCAGGCGCGCAGTATCGCATAAGTGGGCGCTTAGTTCGCCTGCTCTTTATCTATAGGCGCAAACTCTTTCAATGAATCTGCTCAAATCGTTGGCTGCCGTCAGCTCTATCACGATGATCTCCCGGGTTTTGGGGTTTGTGCGTGACACCCTGCTGGCGCGTATTTTTGGCGCGAGCATGGCCACGGATGCGTTCTTTATTGCGTTTAAACTGCCGAACCTGCTGCGGCGGATCTTTGCCGAGGGCGCATTTTCCCAGGCGTTCGTGCCAATTCTGGCCGAGTACAAGACCCAGCAGGGGGAGGAGGCGACCCGTACTTTTATCGCCTACGTCTCGGGCCTGCTCACCCTGGTGTTGATGCTGGTGACCATCGTCGGCATGTTCGCCGCGCCTTGGGTGATCTGGGCCACGGCGCCGGGTTTTGCCAATACCCCGGAAAAATTCGCGCTGACCACTGATCTGTTGCGGGTGACCTTTCCTTATATATTGCTGATCTCGCTGTCATCCCTGGCGGGTGCGATCCTCAACACCTGGAACCGTTTCTCGGTACCGGCGTTCGTGCCGACGCTGCTTAACGTCAGCATGATTATCTTTGCGCTGTTCCTGACCCCTTACTTCGATCCGCCGGTCATGGCCCTTGGCTGGGCCGTACTGGCCGGTGGCCTGGCGCAGTTGCTCTACCAGCTGCCGCACCTGAAAAAGATCGGCATGCTCGTATTGCCGCGCCTGAACCTCAAGGACACCGGCGTCTGGCGCGTGATGCGCAATATGCTGCCGGCGATCCTTGGCGTATCGGTGAGCCAGATTTCCCTGATCATCAACACGGCGTTCGCCTCGCTGCTGGTATCCGGCTCGGTGTCATGGATGTATTACGCGGACCGCCTCATGGAGTTACCGTCCGGTGTGCTGGGCGTGGCCCTCGGCACCATTTTGCTGCCGACGCTGGCGCGCACCTATGCCAGCAAGGATCGCCAGGAATACTCGCGCATCCTCGATTGGGGGCTGCGCCTGTGCTTCGTCCTGGTATTGCCGTGCGCACTGGCCTTGGGGATCCTGGCCGAGCCGCTGACAGTGTCGCTGTTCCAATACGGGCAATTCGATGCACATGATGCGTTGATGACCCAGCATGCGCTGGTGGCTTATTCCGTCGGCCTGCTCGGCATTATCGTGATCAAGGTGCTGGCGCCTGGTTTTTATGCCCAGCAAAACATCCGCACGCCGGTAAAGATCGCGATCTTCACCCTGATCGTCACGCAACTGCTCAACCTGGTGTTTATCGGCCCGCTGGCCCACGCCGGCCTGGCCCTGGCCATCAGTGCTGGTGCGTGCATTAATGCCGGCCTGCTGTTTTATCAGTTGCGCAAACAACAGATGTTCCAGCCTCAGCCTGGCTGGGGCATGTTCGCCCTCAAGTTGCTGGTGGCCGTTGCAATGATGTCGGCGGTACTGCTCGGCCTGATGCATTTCATGCCTGCCTGGGATGAAGGTCATATGCTGGAGCGCTTCATGCGCCTGGGCGCTCTGGTTGTGGCCGGTGTGGTGGTGTACTTCGGGATGTTGCTGCTACAAGGCTTCCGCCTGCGGGATTTCAATCGCAAGTCATTGAGTTAGAGAGTTTGCCGCGATAAAACGGTTGTTTTATCGATTCGATCCATTTGCCCTGCGCTGTTGCCTGTCGTCCGGGGCCGGGTGTGGTTATAATCGACCACTTTATGAGCAAGAAGCGCGTTATGCAGCTGGTTCGAGGTCTCCACAACCTGCGCCCTGAACATCGGGGCTGCGTCGCCACTATTGGCAACTTTGACGGTGTTCACCGTGGCCACCAGGCTATCCTGGCCCGGCTGCGCGAGCGTGCGGTCGAGTTGGACGTACCTAGCTGCGTGGTGATTTTTGAGCCACAGCCGCGGGAATATTTCACCCCGGAAACGGCGCCGGCACGTCTGGCCCGCTTGCGGGACAAACTGCAACTGCTGGCTGAAGAAGGTGTGGACCGAGTCCTCTGCCTGGCTTTCAACCAGCGTTTGCAGAGTCTCAGTGCCGCCGAGTTCGTTGATCGTATCCTCGTCGATGGTCTCGGCGTACAGCACCTGGAGGTCGGCGACGACTTCCGTTTCGGGTGCGACCGCGTAGGCGATTTCGATTTCCTGCAACAGGCTGGTATCCAGCAGGGGTTTACCGTCGAAGCCGCACAAACCGTCGAACTCGATGGCCTGCGCGTGAGCAGCACCCAGGTGCGTAACGCCCTGGCCGCTGCCGACTTCGCCTTGGCCGAGCGCTTGCTCGGTCGCCCGTTCCGCATTGCCGGGCGGGTATTGCATGGCCAGAAGCTGGCGCGCCAACTGGGCACGCCAACCGCCAACGTGCAACTCAAGCGCCGTCGTGTACCACTGACCGGGGTTTACCTGGTGAGTGTCGACATTGACGGCCAGCCGTGGTCGGGAGTCGCCAATATAGGCGTCAGACCCACGGTTGCAGGTGATGGCAAGGCCCACCTGGAAGTTCACCTTTTGGATTTTGCCGGTGATCTGTATGACCGGCGTTTGACGGTGGTTTTCCACCAGAAGCTGCGTGAAGAGCAGCGTTTCGCCTCGCTTGAGGCGTTGAAAACGGCGATCAATGCGGATGTCGCCGCCGCCCGTGCACTAGCCGCACCTAGCGCCCATCGCTAACCGAAGAGCCTTAAATGACCGACTATAAAGCCACGCTAAACCTTCCGGACACCGCCTTCCCAATGAAGGCCGGCCTGCCACAGCGCGAACCGCAGATCCTGCAGCGCTGGGACAGTATTGGCCTGTACGGAAAGTTGCGCGAAATTGGCAAGGATCGTCCGAAATTCGTCCTGCACGACGGCCCTCCTTATGCCAACGGCACGATTCACATCGGTCATGCGCTGAACAAGATTCTCAAGGACATGATCCTGCGCTCGAAAACCCTTTCGGGCTTCGATGCGCCTTATGTCCCGGGCTGGGACTGTCACGGCCTGCCGATCGAACACAAGGTCGAAGTGACCTACGGCAAGAACCTGGGCGCCGATAAAACCCGCGAACTGTGCCGTGCCTACGCTGCCGAGCAGATCGAAGGGCAGAAGTCCGAGTTCATCCGCCTGGGTGTGCTGGGCGAGTGGGACAACCCCTACAAAACCATGAACTTCAAGAACGAGGCCGGTGAAATCCGTGCCTTGGCCGAAATCGTCAAGGGCGGTTTCGTGTTCAAGGGCCTCAAGCCCGTGAACTGGTGCTTCGATTGCGGCTCGGCCCTGGCTGAAGCGGAAGTCGAATACGAAGACAAGAAGTCTTCCACCATCGACGTAGCCTTCCCGATTGCCGACGACGCCAAGCTGGCCCAGGCGTTCGGCCTGGCAAGCCTGAGCAAACCGGCTGCCATCGTGATCTGGACCACCACCCCGTGGACTATCCCCGCCAACCAGGCGCTGAACGTGCACCCGGAATTCACCTACGCCCTGGTGGACGTCGGTGATCGCCTGCTGGTGCTCGCCGAGGAAATGGTCGAAGCGTGCCTCGCTCGCTACGAACTGCAAGGTTCGGTGATCGCCACCACCACCGGTTCCGCGCTGGAGCTGATCAACTTCCGTCATCCGTTCTATGAGCGTCTGTCGCCGGTGTACCTGGCTGACTACGTTGAATTGGGTTCGGGTACTGGCGTGGTTCACTGCTCGCCCGCGTATGGCGTGGACGACTTTGTGATCTGCAAGAAGTACGGCCTGGTCAACGATGACATCATCAACCCGGTGCAAAGCAATGGCGTTTATGTGCCTTCGTTGGAGTTCTTCGGCGGCCAGTTCATCTTCAAGGCCGACCAGCCGATCATCGACAAGCTGCGTGAAGTCGGTGCGCTGATGCAAACCGACACCATCAAGCACAGCTACATGCACTGCTGGCGCCACAAGACTCCGCTGATCTACCGTGCCACGGCGCAGTGGTTCATCGGCATGGACAAAGCGCCAACCAGCGGCGACACCCTGCGTGTGCGCTCGCTCAAGGCCATCGAAGACACCAAGTTCGTCCCGGCCTGGGGCCAGGCGCGCCTGCACTCGATGATCGCCAACCGTCCGGACTGGTGCATCTCCCGTCAACGCAACTGGGGTGTGCCGATCCCGTTCTTCCTTAACAAGGAAAGCGGCGAGCTGCACCCACGCACCGTCGAGCTGATGGAAGTGGTGGCCCAGCGTGTTGAACAGGAAGGCATCGAAGCCTGGTTCAAGCTGGACGCCGCCGAGCTGCTGGGCGACGAAGCACCGCTGTACGACAAGATCAGCGACACCCTCGACGTGTGGTTCGACTCGGGCACCACCCATTGGCACGTACTGCGCGGCTCGCACCCAATGGGACACGAGACCGGCCCACGTGCCGACCTGTACCTGGAAGGCTCCGACCAACACCGTGGCTGGTTCCATTCCTCGTTGCTGACCGGTTGCGCCATCGACGACCACGCCCCGTACCGCGAGCTGCTGACCCACGGCTTCACCGTCGATGAGACGGGCCGCAAGATGTCCAAGTCGCTGAAGAACGTGATCGAGCCGAAAAAGATCAACGACACGCTGGGCGCCGACATCATGCGCCTGTGGGTGGCCTCGACCGACTACTCGGGCGAGATCGCTGTGTCGGACCAGATCCTGGCCCGTAGCGCCGATGCCTACCGCCGTATCCGTAATACCGCGCGCTTCCTGCTGTCGAACCTGACTGGTTTCAACCCGGCCACCGATATCCTGCCGGCCGAGGACATGCTCGCCCTGGACCGTTGGGCCGTGGACCGTACCCTGTTGCTGCAGCGCGAGTTGCAAGAGCACTACGGCGAATACCGCTTCTGGAACGTGTACTCGAAGATCCACAACTTCTGCGTGCAGGAACTGGGTGGTTTCTACCTCGACATCATCAAGGACCGCCAGTACACCACCGGCGCGAACAGCAAGGCCCGCCGTTCGGCGCAGACCGCGCTGTACCATATCTCCGAAGCGCTGGTGCGCTGGATCGCCCCGATCCTGGCCTTCACCGCCGACGAACTGTGGGAATACCTGCCGGGCGAGCGTAACGAGTCCGTCATGCTTAACACCTGGTACGAAGGCTTGACCGAACTGCCGGCCGACTTCGAACTGGGCCGCGAGTACTGGGAAGGCGTCATGGCCGTCAAGGTTGCGGTGAACAAGGAGCTGGAAGTTCAGCGTGCGGCCAAGGCCGTCGGTGGCAACCTCCAGGCCGAAGTCACCCTGTTTGCGGAGGAAGGCCTGACTGCCGACCTGACCAAGCTGAGCAACGAGCTGCGCTTCGTGTTGATCACGTCCACTGCGAGCCTGGCACCGTTTGCCCAGGCACCGGTGGACGCCGTGGCCACCGAAGTACCGGGCCTCAAGCTCAAAGTGGTCAAGTCGGCCTTCCCTAAGTGCGCCCGCTGCTGGCACTGCCGTGAAGACGTCGGGGTGAACCCTGAGCATCCGGAAATCTGCGGTCGTTGCGTCGACAACATCTCCGGTGAAGGCGAGGTTCGCCACTATGCCTAATGCCGCCAGTCGTTTCGGACGTCTGGGCTGGCTCGTACTGAGCGTGCTGGTCCTGGTCATCGACCAGGTCAGCAAGGCTCACTTCGAGGGCTCCCTGGAAATGTTCCAGCAAATCGTGGTGATCCCGGATTATTTCAGCTGGACCCTGGCCTATAACACCGGCGCCGCTTTCAGCTTCCTGGCTGACGGTGGTGGCTGGCAGCGCTGGCTGTTCGCCCTGATCGCCGTGGTGGTCAGTGCGGTGCTCGTGGTCTGGCTCAAGCGCCTGGGCCGCGATGACACCTGGCTGGCCATCGCCTTGGCCTTGGTGCTGGGCGGCGCGCTGGGCAACCTGTACGACCGCATTGCCCTGGGCCATGTGATCGACTTCATCCTGGTGCATTGGCAGAACCGCCATTACTTCCCGGCGTTCAATTTTGCCGACAGCGCCATCACCGTCGGCGCAATCATGCTGGCGCTGGACATGTTCAAAAGTAAGAAAACCGGAGAGACCGTCAATGACTGATCAGGTATTGGCTGAGCAACGCATCGGCCAGAACACGGAAGTCACCTTGCATTTCGCACTGCGCCTGGAGAATGGCGACACGGTCGACAGCACGTTCGACAAAGCCCCGGCGACCTTCAAGGTCGGCGACGGCAACCTGCTGCCGGGTTTCGAAGCGGCCCTGTTCGGTTTCAAGGCCGGCGACAAGCGCAACCTGCAGATCCTGCCGGAAAACGCTTTCGGCCAGCCCAACCCGCAAAACGTGCAGATCATCCCGCGTTCGCAGTTCCAGGACATGGACCTGTCGGAAGGCTTGCTGGTGATTTTCAACGATGCGGCGAATACCGAGCTGCCCGGTGTGGTCAAAACCTTCGATGACGCGCAAGTGACCATCGACTTCAATCACCCGTTGGCCGGTAAAACCTTGACGTTCGACGTTGAAATCATCGACGTTAAAGCACTTTGATCAACGCCCCGATCTAAAATGTGGGAGCGGGCTAGTGTGGGAGGGGGCAAGCCCCTCCCACCTTTGATCTCTATTGTCAGTTCAGAAGCATCAACTCTGACCCAAGCGCCAGACACGAGGCACAGCATGCAAATCAAACTCGCCAACCCCCGTGGCTTCTGCGCCGGCGTGGACCGGGCGATCGAAATCGTCAACCGCGCCCTGGAAGTCTTCGGGCCGCCGATTTATGTGCGCCATGAAGTCGTCCACAACAAGTTCGTGGTCGAAGACCTGCGTGCACGTGGCGCCATCTTTGTCGAAGAGCTGGAGCAGGTGCCGGACGACGTTATCGTTATCTTCAGCGCCCACGGTGTTTCCCAGGCCGTGCGGACCGAAGCGGCTGGGCGCGGCCTGAAAGTATTCGACGCCACCTGTCCGCTGGTCACCAAGGTACATATCGAAGTCGCGCGCTACAGCCGTGACGGTCGTGAATGCATCCTGATCGGCCACGCCGGGCACCCGGAAGTCGAAGGCACCATGGGCCAATACGACGGCAGCAATGGTGGCGCCATCTACCTTGTGGAAGACGAAAAAGACGTCGCCAGCTTGCATGTGCACAACCCTGAGCGTTTGGCGTTCGTGACCCAGACCACCTTGTCCATGGACGACACCAGCCGCGTCATCGACGCGCTGCGCAGCCGCTTCCCTGCCATCGGCGGGCCACGCAAGGACGACATCTGCTATGCCACCCAAAACCGTCAGGATGCAGTCAAGCAACTGGCCGATGAGTGCGATGTAGTGCTGGTGGTCGGCAGCCCTAACAGCTCCAACTCCAACCGTTTGCGCGAGTTGGCCGAACGCATGGCCACACCGGCGTACCTGATCGACGGTGCTGAAGATATGCAGCGCAGCTGGTTCGATGGCGTCGAGCGTATTGGCATCACGGCGGGCGCTTCGGCCCCGGAAGTCCTGGTGCGCGGCGTCATCCAGCAGTTGCATGCGTGGGGGGCTACGGGCGCCGATGAGTTGGCCGGTCGTGAAGAGAACATCACTTTCTCCATGCCCAAGGAGCTGCGGGTTCGCTCGCTGCTCTGAATACCAGGGTGCCGGAGTAACTCCGGCACAACGCCTGTTCGGTTCTATCGCTGCGCAGGCTGATGCGTCCACTGGGCGCCAGCACCACCTGGTGCAGGCTCTGTACCGAGTCCGTGGCGCATATGTGTACAGTGCCAGCACGAAAACCTCCCCCAGCAAATACCGGCTCTCCCAGCCCGCTGAAGCGTACCTGGCTTTTGACCGGTCCATTTCCGACTATCGCTACGCGACCGCTGCCCTGGCGCTCCAGTAACACCGGGTTGTCGTCGTCCAGATGGCCGCGCCCGCTTACATCCAATACGACCCGCCAACCCTGGCTCCAGTCATCGTCCAGTGCGTGGATGACCACCGCTCGGTTACGCGTGATGGCTTCAGTGCGTGCGAAGCGAAGCCCGTTCGTCAGTGATTGCGCCGCGCTTTGTTGCTGCTGTGACTCCAGCAGTCCCATGAAGTTGGGTGTGGCCAGGTGCGCCAGGATGCCGCTTACGATCAGCCCGAGCAGCAGTTCGATCAGGGTGAAACCTCGTTGTTCCATAGGCCGTCCCTCCGTGGACGTGCGTAGATAGCAGGTTGAGACATAGGTATAGCGTCCGGCTCGGAGTGTCGAATGATGGCCTTTATGTCCAAAGTATTTCCCTTTGTTCCGTGACCAGCGCCGGATAAAAACCGCCGCTAGTCTTGGGTCGCCCCGCAGGGTTTTCCTGCTTTTTTTCGGCCTTCGACACGGATGACGCCGGTAATGCTTGTTTGCCTGAAAACCTGTTTCCCCCCGACTTTTCCTCGGTACCAAATCGGCATGACGTTGATCGAAGTGCTGGTGGCGGTGCTGATTCTCGCCGTCGGCCTGTTAGGCGCGGTGACGCTCCAACTCAACGCCCTCAAGTACACCGACAGTTCGAGGATGACCAGCCAGGCCAGTTTCATCGCCTACGATATGCTCGACCGAATTCGCGCCAATTCCGGTGCCGACTACTCATTGCTCCGTGGCGCTCGGGCGCCGGTCGGTACCACGACCACCAGCGTACGTGACCAGGACCTGCATGATTTCGAGGCCAATATTCGCGGTTTTGCCGGGGAGAGCGCCAAAGGCTCGGTGGCGGTCAGTGCAGATGAAGTAACTGTCAGTATCAGTTGGGATGACAGCCGGGGTGCAAACATGCCTGGCGCGCGGGAAACCTTCACCCTGACCAGTCGCATCGACAATGAACCTGGGGTGACGCAATGAAGCATCGGGGTAGAGGTTTCAGCCTGGTGGAATTGTTGCTGGCCCTGGCCGTTGGTTTGGTGCTGGTGCTTGGTGGGAGTCAGGTGCTGATCAGCTCCCGCACGACCCACGCCAGCCAGCAGGCGGCCATGTTGCTGCAGGATGATGCGCGATTTGTGCTGGGCAAGATGATTCAGGACATTCGCCAGGCGGGTATGTTTGGCTGCTTGGCCACGGCCTTTATCGAGAACGCCCCGCCCGCCTTTGAAAGACCTGTCAGTTGGAATGCCGGGGGCAGTTCAAAGTCGCTGACGCTGGTCACTACCGATGTCGGCGTAGGGGGTGGCAAGCCTGATTGGACAGTGCTCTCCGACTGCACTTCTACCGCTCAAGCCTATGCAGGTAACTCACCTTCCCCTGCTCCTGGGCAGATTCGTTTTGCGATTCGGCAACTGACCTACACCTTCGAGGCGGGCCAGTTGAAGGTCAGCACGCTTGCCGCGCCGGCCAGGACTGTGTTGGTGGATAACGTACGTGCTTTCGATGTCAGTTTCGGCGTGGCTGCCAGGCCGGCATCAGCACAGGTTGTGCGCTATGACGCCATCCCAACCGATGAATCCTTGATCCGCAGCGTACGCATCCGCATGACGCTGCAAGACCCGACGGGACGTGTAAAAGATCAAACCTACAGCGTCGTGGCGGCGTTGCGAAACCGTGTGGGGTAGGGCGGACATGGTGCTTGCTCAGGGTGTTTTTCTGCGGCAGAGGGGGATGGTCCTGCTGATAAGCCTGGTGTTTTTGCTGCTGTTGTCGTTGATCGGCCTGTCTTCGATACAGGGGGCTGTAAGCCAGCAAAAGATCGCCGCTAGCCTGTGGCATCGCAACCAGTCGCTGCAAACCGCAGAAAGTGGTTTGAGGCTGGGAGAGCAAGGTGTGAGGCGAAAGGGGGCTGCTCTGCCGCAATGCCATTCGATCGTCGCCTGTGGGCCACCGGATGAGGCGTCTTCGGTGGTGGGCGCCGGTACCAATCCAGTGTCATCGGTTAACTGGGTTGCCATCAAGGGTGGGCTCTACGGTATCCAATCCCTGGGTCCTGGCGTAGGGCTGCCGCATGTGCCACCGCAAAGCCTGGCAACGTTGTACCGGGTGACAGCGGTCGGGCTCAGTGGCCAATCGCGCACAGTTTTGGAGAGTGTGTATGTGCGGGTAGAGGAGGAAAGTGGCTCGCGTTTTCGGCGGGTTTCGTGGCGGCAACTTCAATAAGGAGCAATGGAATGGGCATGGACAGCCAGGGTTTTACCCTGATCGAGCTATTGATCGCCGTGGCGATTATCGCGTTTCTGGCCGGAATCGCTTACCCCGGGTACACCGGCCATGTGAAAAAGGTCTATCGCGCGGAAATTGTCGCGCTGTTGACTGAGCAAGCTCAGCACCTGGAGCGGTTTTATATGAGGAACGGCACTTTTATTGACGCCAGCGGCGTCAGTACGGGCAATGATCGCTATAGAATCACCGCAGCGTTGAACCCTCAGGATTTCTACCTGGTCGCTACGCCGGGTGCTGATTCGACGATGGCCGATGACCCTTGCGGTGACTTCAGCTTGGGCAGCAGCGGTGCGCGTGGCAATCCGGGGGCGGCCCCCGAAATGTCGCGCCAGGCATGCTGGGGTCAATGATGAGGGTGCTGGATGATTGGGCGCCCGGTGCGCTTGTTCCTATTTATCGACTGGATCAAATGATGGCTAAGCAACAGCAAGTGGTGATTGTCGGTGGCGGAGTCATCGGCTTGTTGACGGCGTTCAACCTGGCGACCCAGGGGCAGGCTGTGATCCTGTTGGAGCGCGCCGGTGTCGGGCAGGAGTCGTCATGGGCGGGCGGAGGCATTGTTTCGCCACTGTATCCGTGGCGCTATAGCCCGGCGGTCACAGCGTTGGCCCATTGGTCCCAGGATTTTTATCCGCAATTGGCTGAGCGGCTGTTTGCCGCCACCGGTGTCGACCCGGAGGTTCATACCACGGGCTTGTACTGGCTGGACCTGGACGACGAAACCGAGGCGCTGGAGTGGGCCGCTCGTGAAGGCCGGCCTCTGAGCAAAGTGGATGTGTCTGCCGCCCATGATGCGGTTCCTGTCTTGGGGCGTGGGTATTCCCAGGCGATCTATATGGCCAACGTGGCCAACGTGCGCAACCCGCGCCTGGTCAAATCCCTGAAGGCCGCGCTATTGGCTCTGCCTGCCGTGACCGTTCACGAACAGTGCGAAGTGAACGGTTTTATCCTGGATGGCGGCAATGTAGTGGGCGTGGATACGGCCGAGGGGCCGATTCTGGGGGATCAGGTGGTGCTCGCAGCGGGGGCGTGGAGCGGCGAGTTGCTCGGTACGTTGGGCCTGGCGCTGCCGGTGGAGCCGGTCAAGGGGCAGATGATTTTGTACAAATGCGCCTCGGACTTTCTGTCGAGCATGGTCCTGGCCAAAGGGCGTTATGCGATCCCCCGGCGCGACGGCCACATCCTCATCGGCAGCACCCTGGAACATGAGGGGTTCGACAAGACGCCCACCGAAACTGCGCTGGAAAGCCTCAAGGCCTCGGCTGTGGAATTGATTCCCGCCCTGGCCGACGCTGAAGTGGTGGGGCATTGGGCCGGTCTGCGGCCCGGTTCGCCGGAAGGCATTCCCTACATCGGCCGGGTACCCGGCCTCAACGGGCTGTGGCTCAACTGCGGGCATTACCGCAACGGGCTGGTCCTGGCCCCGGCATCGTGTCAGTTATTTGCCGATTTGCTACTGGAGCGTGCGCCGATTATCGACCCGGCACCCTATGCGCCCGAAGGTCGGATCAACGCTGGATAGACTTCGGTCCTTGCTCCAGATGCGCCTGGGTGCAATACCACTCCTCGCGCGAACTTAAGGCGCGATCCTGTGGCAAGTGCACGCCGCAGTGTGCACAACGCACCATCAATGCCGCACCGGGCTCGCTGGTGCGTTGTTGCCTGGCGGTCGGGCTTTTGAATTTGCGCCAGAACCATACCGCGGCAGCAATAACGGCAATCCAGAACAGAAGACGAAGCATGATGGGCGGTTTCTCGATAAGGAATGCGCCAGTTTAGCCAAGGACGTGGCAGGCGCACAGCGCAATAATGCCTACCCATAAAAAAGGAGCCCCGAGGGGCTCCTTTTTTGCGTTGCGTCGGCAGACTCAGTCGAACACGCCGAAGGTCATATAGCTGAACCACGAGCGGTCCTGGTTGTTGCCCAGGGCCTGTGGCTCTTCCTCTTCGATCACGTCGCCGTTCTCGTCGTGCGGTTTGAGGTCCGAAGGAATGGCTTCCTTGGCATCCTGGAATTGCTTCATCACGTCCTGGTTGGCGCGGGTTTCGCCCGGCGGCAACGGTGGGCGCGACTCGATCAGGCCCAGGGTGTACTTGCTCAGCCACGAACGGTTGTCCGCTTCGGCAACCTGAGGCACGAACTGGCCGTCTTTGAGGCTCGGGTGATCAGGGTAGTTGAGCTTCAGGGTTTCCAGGCTGGTGGTGGCCAGCTCGTCCAGGTGCAGACGCTGGTAAGCCTCGGTCATCACCGCCAGGCCGTCACCCACCGAAGGGGTTTCCTGGAAGTTTTCTACGACATAACGACCACGGTTGGCGGCCGCTACATACGCCTGACGCGTCAGGTAGTAGTGGGCCACGTGGATTTCGTAGGAAGCCAGCAGGTTGCGCAGGTAGATCATGCGCTGCTTGGCGTCCGGCGCGTAACGGCTGTTTGGGTAGCGGCTGGTCAGCTGGGCGAACTCGTTGTAGGAGTCGCGGGCAGCGCCCGGGTCACGCTTGGTCATGTCCAGCGGCAGGAAGCGCGCCAGCAGGCCAACATCCTGGTCGAACGAGGTCAGGCCCTTCAAATAGTAGGCATAGTCGACGTTCGGGTGTTGCGGATGCAGGCGGATGAAACGCTCGGCGGCGGACTTGGCAGCTTCCGGTTCGGCGTTCTTGTAGTTGGCATAGATCAGCTCAAGCTGGGCCTGGTCGGCGTAGCGCCCGAACGGATAGCGCGACTCCAGTGCCTTCAGCTTCGCTGTGGCGCTGGTGTAGCTATTATTGTCCAAGTCTTTCTGTGCCAGTTGGTACAGCTCGACTTCGCTCAGGTTTTCGTCGACGACTTCCTTTGTTGACGAGCAAGCAGCAGTCATGGCGAGGATGGCGATCAGCAGCAGGTGTTTCACTTGCATGGCGGCTTGCGTCCCTATGACGGCCGCTGTCTTGGGCGGGGCCGTCCTGTTATGATGAGCGCCCCGTTGAAAGCCTCGGGGCAAAAGACGCCGTATTTAACCACAAGCGCGCAGCCGAAACCAAAGGCTGTGCCACGCCTAGTCTGAGCATGTCCGATAAAATTGAACTTCGCGCAGAGGTGCCGTCCGAATTGGGCGGCCAACGCCTCGATCAAGTCGCCGCACAATTATTCGCTGAGCACTCGCGCTCGCGCCTTTCCGCCTGGATCAAAGACGGCCGCCTGACTGTGGATGGAGCGGTTATCCGCCCGCGAGACACAGTCCATGGCGGTGCGATTCTTGAGCTGACTGCCGAGCAGGAAGCCCAGGGAGAATGGGTCGCACAGGACATCGAGCTGGACATCGTCTATGAAGACGACGACATCCTGGTCATCAACAAACCCGCAGGCCTGGTGGTTCACCCGGCGGCCGGGCACGCTGATGGCACCTTGCTCAATGCCCTGTTGCACCACATCCCCGACATTATCAACGTACCGCGTTGCGGCATCGTGCACCGTCTGGACAAGGACACCACCGGCTTGATGGTGGTGGCCAAGACCATTCAGGCGCAGACGCAACTGGTTACGCAATTGCAGAGCCGCAGCGTCAGCCGTATCTACGAATGCATCGTGATCGGCGTGGTCGTGGCGGGTGGCAAGATCAACGCCCCGATCGGTCGCCACGGCCAGCAGCGCCAGCGTATGGCGGTGATGGAAGGCGGTAAGCAGGCGGTGAGCCACTACCGTGTGCTCGAGCGTTTCCGTTCCCACACCCATGTGCGGGTCAAGCTGGAAACCGGTCGTACCCACCAGATTCGTGTGCATATGGCCCACATCAACTTCCCGTTGGTGGGCGATCCTGCCTACGGTGGCCGTTTCCGCATTCCTCCAGCGGCGAGCCAGACCATGGTCGAGTCGCTCAAGACGTTCCCGCGCCAGGCGTTGCATGCACGTTTCCTGGAGCTGGACCATCCGACGAGCGGTAAGCGCATGAGTTGGGAATCGCCGCTTCCAGACGATTTCGTCTGGCTGCTGTCGCTGCTCAAGCAGGATCGCGAGGCGTTTGTCGGATGAATGACTGGCTGATTCCTGACTGGCCCGCGCCTGTCGGGGTGAAAGCCTGTGTGACTACCCGTACGGGCGGTGTCAGCCTGACGCCGTTCGACAGCCTCAACTTGGGCGATCACGTCGAGGACAGCCTTGAGGCCGTCCTTGAGAATCGCCGTCGCCTTACCGAAGCCTTCGATATTCAGCCGGCCTGGCTGCGCCAGGTCCATGGCGTGGCCGTGGTCGAGGCCGACCCTGGCCGCGTGGCTGAAGCCGATGGCAGCTGGACCAGCACCCCCGGCATTGCCTGCACCGCGATGACCGCCGATTGCTTGCCCGCATTGTTCTGCAATCGTGTCGGCACGCGGGTCGCCGCAGCCCATGCCGGTTGGCGTGGGCTGGCGGCTGGTGTGTTGGAAGCCGCTTTTGAACGCCTGGATGCCGAGCCTGCCGACGTACTGGTCTGGCTGGGCCCGGCGATCGGCCCGCAAGCCTTCGAAGTCGGCCCGGAAGTGCGTGAAGCCTTCATGCAGCAACTGCCGACAACTGCCGAAGCCTTTGTGCCAAGCCGCAATCCCGGCAAGTTCATGGCCGACATCTATCAGTTGGCACGCCTGCGCCTTGCAGCGCGCGGCATCACCGCTGTTTATGGTGGTGGCTTCTGTACCGTGACCGACCCACGCTTCTTTTCGTACCGGCGCAGCCCTCGCACCGGACGTTTTGCCTCCCTTATCTGGCTTGAGCGCTAGACTCTGCTGATCTGGGTCAATGCTGATCCATATCAACCGCCGCTTGCTTGAATCTTCCAGAATCCACCCCATCTATAAGGGCATCTGGCAGGTTTCTTCATTCAGGATGTTTTATAGCTCCGGCCTGCTCAAAAGGAAGGTGACTAATGCGTATTGATCGTTTAACCAGCAAATTGCAGTTGGCCTTATCGGACTCCCAATCCTTGGCGGTGGGTCTTGATCACCCGGCCATTGAGCCTGCGCACTTGATGCAGGCGCTCCTGGAACAGCAAGGTGGTTCTATCAAGCCCTTGCTGATGCAGGTGGGCTTTGATGTCAGCAGCCTGCGCAAGGAGTTGAGCAAAGAGCTCGACCAACTGCCGAAAATCCAAAACCCAACCGGCGACGTGAATATGTCGCAGGACTTGGCGCGCCTGCTCAACCAGGCCGATCGCCTGGCCCAGCAAAAGGGTGACCAGTTCATCTCCAGCGAACTGGTGCTGCTCGCGGCCATGGACGAGAACAGCAAGCTTGGCAAGTTGCTGCTCGGCCAGGGCGTGAGCAAGAAAGCCCTGGAAAACGCCATCAACAACCTGCGTGGCGGTGACGCGGTTAACGACCCTAATCACGAGGAGTCGCGCCAGGCCCTGGACAAGTACACCGTCGACCTGACCAAGCGCGCCGAAGAAGGCAAGCTTGACCCGGTGATCGGTCGTGATGATGAAATTCGTCGCACCATCCAGGTCCTGCAGCGTCGCACCAAGAACAACCCGGTGTTGATCGGTGAACCTGGCGTGGGTAAAACCGCGATTGCCGAAGGCTTGGCCCAGCGCATCATCAATGGTGAAGTGCCGGACGGTCTTAAAGGCAAGCGCCTGCTGTCCCTGGATATGGGGTCGTTGATCGCCGGTGCGAAGTTCCGCGGTGAGTTCGAAGAACGCCTGAAATCCCTGCTTAATGAACTGTCGAAGCAGGAAGGGCAGATCATTCTGTTTATCGACGAATTGCACACCATGGTCGGCGCCGGTAAAGGCGAGGGCTCCATGGACGCTGGCAACATGCTCAAGCCAGCCTTGGCGCGGGGCGAGTTGCATTGCGTGGGTGCTACCACGCTTAACGAATATCGCCAGTACATTGAGAAGGACGCGGCCCTTGAGCGTCGTTTCCAGAAAGTCCTGGTGGAAGAGCCGAGCGAAGAGGACACCATCGCGATCCTGCGGGGCCTGAAAGAGCGTTACGAGGTCCACCATAAAGTGGCGATCACCGACGGTGCGATCATTGCGGCGGCCAAATTGAGCCATCGCTACATCACCGACCGTCAATTGCCGGACAAGGCCATCGACTTGATCGACGAAGCGGCCAGCCGCATTCGCATGGAGATCGACTCCAAGCCGGAAGTGCTCGACCGCCTGGACCGTCGCCTGATTCAACTGAAAGTCGAATCCCAGGCCCTTAAGAAAGAAGAGGACGACGCCGCCAAGAAACGCCTGGAAAAACTTCAGGAAGAAATCGTCCGTCTGGAGCGTGAGTATTCGGACCTCGAAGAAATCTGGACCTCGGAAAAGGCCGAAGTACAGGGCTCTGCGCAGATCCAGCAAAAGATCGAGCAGTCGCGCCAGGAGCTGGAAGCCGCACGTCGTAAAGGCGACCTGAACCGTATGGCCGAGTTGCAGTACGGGGTGATCCCGGACCTGGAACGCAGCCTGCAGATGGTCGACCAGCACGGTAAGGCTGAAAATCAGCTGTTGCGCAGCAAGGTGACCGAGGAAGAAATCGCCGAAGTCGTCTCCAAATGGACCGGTATCCCGGTGTCGAAAATGCTCGAAGGCGAGCGTGACAAGCTGCTGAAGATGGAGCACCTGTTGCATCAGCGCGTGATCGGCCAGGAAGAGGCGGTCGTGGCGGTGTCCAACGCGGTACGGCGTTCCCGGGCCGGTTTGTCTGACCCGAACCGTCCGAGCGGCTCGTTCATGTTCCTCGGCCCGACCGGCGTGGGTAAGACCGAGCTGTGCAAGGCATTGGCCGAGTTCCTCTTTGATACTGAAGAGGCCATGGTGCGGATCGATATGTCCGAATTCATGGAGAAGCACTCGGTGGCTCGCCTGATAGGTGCTCCACCAGGCTATGTGGGCTACGAGGAGGGCGGCTACCTGACCGAAGCCGTGCGGCGTAAGCCTTACTCGGTGATCCTGCTGGATGAGGTCGAGAAGGCTCACCCGGACGTGTTCAACATCTTGCTGCAAGTGCTGGAAGATGGGCGGCTCACGGACAGCCACGGGCGTACGGTGGACTTCCGCAACACGGTGATAGTGATGACCTCCAACCTGGGCTCGGCGCAGATCCAGGAGCTGGTAGGTGATCGTGAGGCTCAGCGTGCTGCTGTAATGGATGCGCTGACCACGCACTTCCGCCCGGAATTCATCAACCGGGTCGACGAAGTGGTGATCTTCGAGCCATTGGCGCGGGATCAGATCGCGGGTATCACCGAGATCCAGCTGGGCCGTCTGCGCGGTCGCCTGGCGGAACGCGAGTTGTCGCTGGAACTGAGTCGCGAGGCGTTGGACAAGCTGATCGCGGTCGGCTACGACCCGGTGTATGGCGCACGGCCTTTAAAACGTGCGATCCAGCGCTGGATCGAGAACCCGCTGGCGCAGTTGATCCTGTCGGGCAGTTTTATGCCGGGCACCAGCGTCGAGGCGACTGTGGAAAACGACGAAATCGTCTTCCACTGAGCCCGGATTGCACTGCAATAAGAGAAGGCCCTGCATCGCAGGGCCTTTTTTTTCGATAGGGCGTTGAACTGTAAGGCAAAGGCTTGTAAAGTGCGCCCCGCAGCATCGTCAGCCCACGGGTTTCTTCTCCCCAAGAAGAAATCAGAAAGAAGCGCAAATCATTGTCTTAAAAGCAATTTAAAGGGTTGACAGGGGTTTTTAAGATTGTAGAATAGCGCGCCTCAGAGACGCTAACGTAGCGATACGGACAGGGTCGAAGAGAAGGTTACATCGCAGTAAAAGTTGTACATTTGAAATATGTAGTTCCGTGATAGCTCAGTCGGTAGAGCAAATGACTGTTAATCATTGGGTCCCAGGTTCGAGTCCTGGTCACGGAGCCAATTTCAAACCGGGGTATAGCGCAGTCCGGTAGCGCGCCTGCTTTGGGAGCAGGATGTCGGGAG